>Ga0334882_1000873_pt1 | contig 40945 bp, 34 predicted proteins | sample GraSluR1_MG_5_FD_207226 | JGI IMG/M metagenome (GOLD analysis project Ga0334882, IMG submission 207226) | Sludge microbial communities from methane-producing bioreactor in Wageningen University, Netherlands - Granular Sludge_15_04-R1 | ecosystem: Engineered > Bioreactor > Anaerobic >... | reverse complement strand
CCAAATTGGTAAAATCAACATGCCGCTTATACCTTCAACCCGAATGGAGCGTTTATAATAGTGTAATTAGCTGGTTAGTGGAGTATGTAAAGGAAAATCCTAAATGGCAAATATCATTACAAGCACATAAGTTCATGAGAATACCTTAATCATATACATGTACAGTCTTTAATTTGTAACATAGAACGATCTTATCCTATTAATTATGCAAAAGATCATATTACTAATAACCCTGTTCCTTTTTCTATTTCATGGGAATGTCCTCTCTCAACCAAGGGAACTCACCACAACCAATAAAAAAGCAATGGCTAGCTACAAGGCAGCACTTGAAGCATACGATAAATATGATTATAAAACTGCTGAGAAAAACCTAAAGGATGCCATAAGCCACGATGATCAATTCATTGAGGCTTACCTGATACTTTCGCAGATTTACATGGAAACCAAACTTCCCGAGGAAGCTATAGTAGCAGCTGAAGGTGCAATTAGGATTAACCCTGATTTTTTCCCAAATCTATACATAAATTTGGGCAATATGCTGTTTCATAGGGGAGAGTACGAAAGAGCATTGAAATATTTCTACACCTTTCTTAATTACGATAACATCAGGATTGAACGCAGGGAACTTGCAAACCTTAGAATCAAAAGCTGCAAATTTGCCTTGCATTCCATTGCCAATCCTATTCCTTTCACGCCAATTAATCTAGGGTCTAATGTAAACAGCAATATGGATGAGTACTGGCCTAGCCTATCGGCTGATGAGAATACGCTTGTAATAACTGTTAACATGCCCATCGATACTACTTCGCCCCAAATCATGTATAATAGGCAGGAGGATTTTTACATAACCACCAGAGGCGCTGATGGCAACTGGCAACCAGTAAGAAATATTGGTCCTCCCATTAATACACCGCATTTTAATGAGGGTGCACAATCGTTAACGGCCGACGGGCAAAGAATGTACTACACAGTTTGCCGGGGAAACTGCGATATTTATGTAAGCGATAGGGATGAGAATGGAAATTGGAGCCGTCCTCAAAAGCTACCCGAGCCCCTAAATCTTTCGTTTAGCAGCGAAAAACAACCTTCCATCTCACCCGATGGGCAAACTCTTTACTTTGTTAGCAACAGGAAAAGCCGTAAGGAAAGTCATGATATATGGTACTCTCGTAGGGTTGACGAATACCACTGGAGTGAACCCAAAGAGATCAGCGATAGCATAAACACTCCTTTTAACGAGCAATCGCCCTTCATTCATTTCGATAATCAAACGTTATACTTTTCATCCAATGGACATGTGGGAATGGGAGGACTCGATATTTTCGTTAGCAAGAAGTTGAACGACACCACTTGGAGCAAACCAGTAAATCTGGGCTATCCAATCAATACTTTTCGGGACGAGGATGGTTTGATAGTCAATGCTAGGGGAACCATGGCTTACTACTCATCAGATATAAACCCCGAATCGGGCAGAGATATTTATAAATTTGAACTTCCCGAACCCGTTCGACCAAATCCCTCGTCGTACATTACAGGAATCATAACTGATGCCCGAAGCGGACGTCCACTCAAAGCAAAATTTAGCCTTGTGGATGTGGAAAACGGGCAGGAAATAATGAGCACAAATGCGCTAGATGGCGGTTCTTTCTTCCTATGCATCCCAACGAATAGGAAGTATGCATTTTTCGCGTCGAGGCCAGGGTATCTTTTTCATTCCGATCATATAGATTTAGTGGGCATTCACACTGCCGATAAGCCATACCGCAAGGATATTGAGTTGGTACCCATAAGGATTGGTGAAACAATGGTAATGCGAAATGTTTTCTTCGAAACAGATTCATATGAACTAAAACAAGAATCATTGGTAGAGCTAAAAAAACTACTGGAATTGCTATCGCTTAATCCAACCATGAAGATTGAGGTTGGTGGACATACTGATAATGTAGGAAGTGCAGACTATAACCTAACCCTATCGGATAAGCGTGCAAAAGCTGTGGCTGATTTCCTTACTGAGAATAAAATTAATCCAGACAGAATATCGTGGAAAGGCTACGGTTTAACCAAGCCCATTGGCGATAATGCCACTGAAGAAGGAAGGGCACAGAATAGAAGAACTGAGATCAGGGTTGTGGGGATGTAGTATGGAGTATAGAGCGCTTAGAGTTATGAGTTTGGTTTTCTATACTTTACAGCTCAAACCTATAAATCTCTCTTCAAGTTGTTATCCTCAATCATCCCAGGTTCATATTCTATCTCCCGCTCTGTTTTTGCCACTATGGTGGCAATCATGGCATCGCCGGTAACATTGAGCACGGTACGAAGCATATCCAACGGCCGATCGATGGCTAGGATAAGGGCTAAACCCTCAATGGGTAGTCCAACCGAATTAAGAACAATAATCAGCATAACCATACCCGCTCCGGGTACACCAGCCGAACCTATGGATGCCAATGTTGCTGTAAGTATTATGGTTAGCTGTTGTCCAAGTGTAAGGTCAATGCCAAAAACTTGTGCAATAAATACCGCCGCTATTGCTTGGTATAAGCTGGTTCCATCCATATTTATGGTTACTCCAACTGGTAATACGAAGCTGGTTACCTCATTGCTTACCCCAAGTCCCTTTTCAACCTGCTCCATATTAATGGGTAGGGTTGCCGCACTTGAACTGGTTGAGAAGGCAACCAGCTGAACCGGAAACATGGTTTTGTAAAAGTCAACAAAACGTATTCCTGCAAAAAGCCTGAGAAAAGTGGGGTATATAATTAGCGCAACAAATAGCAAACCTGCAATTACCACAACAGCGTAAAGTCCAAGGGTAGCAAAAAGATGGAGCGAATCGGCTACATTATCGCCAGAAAAGTCAACAATTAATGCTGCCAGCAAGGCCATTACCCCAAAGGGTGCAAACCCCATTATAAAATCTATTATTTTAAGGATTATCTCGTTTAAACCTGTAACAAAATCTTTCACTATCTCCACTTTGGGATGTTTCACCATTACAATGGCAAGTCCAAAAAGGATGGCAAAGAATATCACCTGAAGCATATTTGTATTGTCAGATGCTGCACCAACAATATTATCCGGAACTAAGTCAACGATGAACTGTAAGGGTCCTTCAGTTTTCAAATTATCAACAGCCAGCTTACGACCTTCGACATCAGGTGCGTACTTGGTCATTAGCTCAATCCTTTTCTCCTCAGGGAATGATTTACCAGGTTTGATCAGATTGACCAACAGCAAACCAATGGTAATGGCTAGCACTGTAGTTATCAAATAGTATGATATTGTTTTCGCTCCTATCCTTGAAAGTTTGGTAATATTGGATAAACCCGAAACTCCAGTTACCAGCGAAGCGAAGATAAGAGGCATTGCCACAAGCTTCAGCAGATTTAGGAAGATAACACCAAAGGGTTTTATGTAATCACCAACCAACCAGCCGATACCAAGCATTACAGCAAAAATACCAACCAGTATTCCTGCTACCATACCGATCAGAATTTTCATGTATAGGGGTAGATTTCGCAACATTGACATGGGGTTTAGGCTCTCAAAGTTATTCATTTCGATTTAAAACCAAAACGCTTAATGCTGTATTTGTAGCTTATTAACAGGTTTGCAAAAAAAAATGCCGGACAAGAGCCGGCTTAGAAAATATAAAATATGAAAAGTTTAGTGTCCTCCACAGCAGCTACCATCATGCCTGTGGGAGTGAACATGTCCATGCTCCAGTTCCTCAGAGGTAGCTTCGCGTATACCTTCAACCTTACCGGTGAAATGCAGATCATCTCCAGCTAATGGGTGATTAAAATCCATAACCACATGATCATCGTTCACTTCAAGTATTAAGCCATTTAGGTGGTTGCCCTCCTGATCGACCATGGGCAACCTCTTACCGACCTCAAGTAAATTATCCTCAACAACACCATCAACTTCAAAAATATTTTTGGGTAGTTTTAGGATGAAATCCTTATTAACCTGCCCATACCCCTCGCCTGAGGGTATCGTGAAATCGAAGGATTCGCCAACCTTCATGTTATTAATATTACTCTCAAAGGCTTTTATAAGCATACCCTTTCCGTAAATAAACTCCATAGGGTTTGAAGAATCTGCCTGGTCAACAATCTCTCCTTGCACTTTTAGCTCATAGCTAACCGATACAACCTTGTCATTTGAAACATTCATCGAGAAAAAATTAAATTACTAATTCAATTTATTATAGTCCAGCATCAAAGGAACGGCTTAATTTTTAAAATACCAAAAAAGAAAATTTAATCGAATTGGATGAAAAATTTGGTCAACTCGCATGCTATCAATAAAAAATAAATTGAAAAGTTATCAAACAGCAGTTTAATCTTATACAATTAAAGGGTTGCTATTCAAAATGGAAATTCACATATATCGCTATATATCTGAATATTACATTTTTTACGAGTAATAAGAAATTTGATAAGTTTAAAAAAATGTTAAAAAAAAATTGAAATATCAAATCAAATCATCACCTTTGTTGTGTTATAGAATTATTTATTTATCAAATTTTCACCAATTTCACCATGAAAGGAAAAGTAAAATGGTTTGATGCAGCTAAAGGATTTGGCTTCATTCAAACTGAAGAAGGCAACGATGTGTTTGTACACTACACAGGAATTGCTAAAGATGGTTTTAAACGTCTAGACGAAGGTCAGGATGTAGAATTTGAGATTACTCAAGGAAAACGTGGTCCTCAAGCCACTAATGTTAATGTTATAGAATAAAAAGGTATTATTCTATATACTATCGTAAAAAGGCTTTGATTATCAAAGCCTTTTTTCTTTTGCTTAATTAGAATGTGAAATTGACTCGAAACATTGGATTGGAAATATACGGCGAATAAGAATCCTTGGTGATATCCCAGAGTAGCATAACATTGAAGGCAGCCCTTTCTCCCAACTTTTGTCGGTATCCAACTCCTATCAGGTATAGTTTAATCCAGGTTTTTCCTGTCTCAATATCGTTTGCAAAAGGGTCAATCATTTTACGATCAATGTATAGGCTTTCAATTTCTCCATGAAAAAAGATGCCCCCATTAAATGGGATTGGAGTAACCTCGCTAAAATCAGGAATAGGTAGAATCTGGGTAAATCCGGATACTCCCCAAATATTGCTCTGAAAGGTTTGACTTTGACCAACAATAGAATAGCCCCGTTGGCGGTAGTAACTATACCTCCCTCCAACCCCTGCTGACCATTGAGGAATAACCCATATACCACCAATGGGCACAATGTCAACCTGGGTAATATCACCAAAGGTAAGCCCAATGGCTCCTCCGAGGAAAAGTCTGTCGGTAAATTTTTTATTAGGATCTTTACTACCATAAGCAAAGGCTAATTGTGAAACTAAAAGTATTCCCGCAAGGGTTAAAAGAGGTACTCTTTTTGTTATCATAAACCAAGATGTAAATTATCTAACGTATAATAAATCAACATATAAACTTTTTTTTGAAGCATTTGCATCTCATACAAAATTCATACAAATAAGTGTACATAATCCTGTAAAGTAACTAAAAAACGTAAAATGTGTTACTTTTGTTTTCTGTTTTTTATAAGTAAAGAGTATTTGTTTATTCAACAATTATTGATCTCACTAAGTACAATAAATCCGAAGGAGAAATATTCATGAATATTGTAATTACAGGTGCATCAAAAGGCATTGGCTTTGATACAGCAAAGAGTTTAGCTTCCATGGGCAATCATAATATCGTTGCCATATCGCGAGACGAAAGCAAACTTAAAGAGTTGAAAAGTGCATGTATTCGCGAGAATATTGAAGCTCATCTTTTCCCAGTTCCCTCTGATTTATCTTCATCAGAGTCGTTCGACGATAATCTACTGCAAAAAATAAAAAGCCATTTTACGCAAGTTGATGTGCTAATTAATAATGCTGGCTCGTTATTTAACAAACCCTTTACAAATATATCAGACGCTGAGATTTGGGAAATGGTTAATGTGAATTTTGTGGTGCCTGCCCGCATGATTAAATCTATCATAACGTTGATGAAACAAGGAGGGCATGTTGTTAATATCAGCAGTATGGGAGGCTTTCAGGGAAGTGTAAAGTTTCCTGGACTTTCAGTTTACTCAGCAAGCAAAGCAGCAATAGCAAATCTAACGGAATGTTTAGCCGAAGAGTATAAAGATCAAGGGATTGCTTTTAACTGCTTAGCATTAGGTGCTGTTAATACCGAGATGCTTAGTCAGGCATTTCCAGGGTATAAAGCACCTCTATCTGCAGCAGAGATGGGAAAATTCATTGCCAATTTTGCCCTTACGGGCAACAATTATTTCAACGGGAAGATATTACCAATTTCACTTTCTACGCCATAGAACTTTGTTTTTGCAAACATCACCCAATTTTGGCTTTTAATGAAAAAAGGATTTGCCATATTTATTGTTACTTTTTCTTGCATATCACTTGCAAGTTTAAGATCATTAAAGGCTCAAAGTGAACTTTCATTAAATGATCAACTTTTACTTCATGCTGACTCGTCAAACTATGAAGAGGCATTAATTTTGCTAAAACATGGGGCTAACCCCAATACCTCAACATGGGATGGCACCACTGCTTTGATGTATGCCTCACAGAGTGGTAGCTATCAATTGGCTAGAGAATTAATAGCCAGAGGTGCTGATATAAACGCAAAACCCTGGAGCGGAAATACTGCGCTTCATTCAGCGGTAGCGGCCAATCACGATAGCATTGCAGAGTTGCTCATCCTTAACGGTGCAGAGATTAATGCTACCAATAACTATGGGGTTACTCCCCTTCACTTTGCTTGTGCATACGGGTATCCTTTTATGACACACCTACTTATTATCTATGGTGCCTCCATTGATACTTGCGACAACTATGGCAACACTCCCCTTATTCTTTCTGTCTATTCTGGAGCCAATATGGTTGTTCAAATTTTACTGGAAGAATGGGCTGATGTGGATAAACAAGACAAACAAGGCTTTACTCCTTTAATGGTAGCGGCACAGTACAACGATACTCTAATGCTAAGGATGTTAACAGATTATGGTGCCAGTATAGATAAGTATAATGCAAATAATACAACAGCACTTGCACTAGCCATATCAAATAGAGCAAGAGAAGCTGCTGATTTTCTTATATCTATGGGAGCAGCTAAAGAGGAGTTCCATACATCAACAAGCTATGCACAACTGGCACGGGAGAATGGACTCATATCTACGTACCATAAACTATTAGAAATTGGTGATCCTCCCTATAAAAAACCCTTAGTCAGGTCAACTTCAATGTATTTTGGGTCAATTTTTAACGAGAATGATTTCTATACGCTTATTGGAACTGATGCCATTGCAACTACTTTTGGGGTTAAAGCAGGGTTAAACTATGGTATCAGACCATACTATAAACCCACTTTAGTTGAAGAAGAGGAAGTTTCCTTTCAATTTAACGAGATAAGACATTTAATTGCTTTTTCGTTGGAAAAAAACTTTTTGATTAATCACAATATCAGAGGAAGGAGATTCTATTTTTTAATTGGTATAAACGGAATTTATAGTTGGGGAAGGTATGATTACTATAAAGCTCGTACCAGGCCAAAAGACTACTTACTTTTTTCGCCAAGTGCTGGTTTTACAATTCAGAAAAAAGATTTTTTCTTAAAAACTTCGGGAAATATTCTTAGAATGGACCACCTAAAGCCCCAACCAATAATGATTAATTTATCACTGGGATATATAATAAATATAGCTAAGCCAAAGATTAAACAAAAAACAGTACCGTGGTATTAAATATTGAAAAATATATTAAACCCCTTAGAAATGCAGCGAAGGTTCTTTTTAGAACTATTGGTGTAGTTTTTTTTGTATTTCTTCTTTGCGTTCCAAAACAAAGTTGTGATGAACCTTTTATTTTCAGGATAGATTGTTCCGAATGCTATATTAGTCCTCCTGATTATACCCTTGTGTTTATAACAGTAAATAGAAATGCTGAAAACCTAAAAATACCTATTACCGTTTACTATGGTCCCTTTGAGGACAACAATATTGCCGCAATTGATACCGCTAGAAGCAATAAGATATGGATCAGTTTACAAACCAATAAGCATTATACTTTAAAGGGAGAATATTTTAAAAATGGGCGACTCTACAACGTAATTAACGGGACACACCTCAGACTTCGATTTGACGATGAAACTTGCGATGAACCTTGCTATTACATATTAGGTAATGAGGTTGATTTAACCCTAAAATTTTAATTATAATCCAAGATACCCCTTTCCCTTATTTAAACAACCCCTTCACCTCATTCCAATCGCCATCTGTTTCTATAGGTCTAAGGTTTAATATATGGGCAATAATTGTATACAGATTGGTATTCATAAATGCTTTATGCCTATAGTTTTTTTTGAAAGCTGGTCCCTGCCCAAAAAATATTCCGAACATATCAGGGTTTTGGTTATCGTATCCATGGGCACCTCCAGTATACCACGAACTATCATTGCTCAGTCCTACGCTATATCCTATCTCAGCCTCAATGAGAACATCCTGAATTCTATGATTAGAACCATAATGATACCTTTCGGGAATTTCGTGACGTTCCCATACTTTTAAGTTTTGAATTGATCTTAATGCCGCAATTGCTTGCTCTCGGAACTCTTCTTTTGGTTGTAAACTATAAACTGGATTACCACCAGTAATTACACTAAACCAATTCCTATCAACATAATCATTCAAATTGATATACTTCTCTGGTGAGATATCCGTCATACCATGATCGGAAACCACCATAAGATTTATCTTTTTTGCATGGGGTAAGTGGGATAATTTTTCTATGAATACTCCCAATAGACTATCCAATTGCTCTACAACAGTTATGGTTTTTTCTCCGGTTGATCCATGCTTATGAGCTGTGCCATCTGGCTCTGGCGAGTACCACATTATCAATCGGGGACGCTCTTCTTCAGGAAGCGAAAGCCAATGAATCACTGTATCCATTTTTGCCTCGAAGGAGACATTTGAATCGTATGGTTTCCAAAATGTTGGGGATGTTCCTCCTATGGGAGCTTCTGATCCAACCCAAAAGTAAGTAGCCGCTATCAATCCTTGCTTTTCTGCAGTCAACCAGATTGGCTCTCCGCCATAAAAATCGGGGTTTTCAACTGCTTTTCTATTCCTAATAGCGTAGTATCCCAAGGCAGAATCCAAAAAACTATTGCAAACAATGCCATGATTATTTGGATATAAACCGGTTGCCATACTATAATGATTAGGAAAAGTTTTCGATGGGAAACAGGGAATCAATGCTTCTACAGTAACTCCGTTCTTCGCTATCATGTTTAGATTTGGGGTATTGGCAATAGTTGGGTAGTCCCAACGAAAAGCATCAAGTGATAACATCACCACATAGGTATCAGGTTTATCATCAATTTGTGAATGGCAACTTGAAGTAAAGATTACCAGAATTATTACCGTTAACAGAAGAGTCCATATTCTTCTTAAATTATTACTATACAATAGGTAGTTCATACAAATAATTATAATGTGAATATAAAAATGCTTAATAGCGTTGTAATCCTTTCACAAATCTAAGAATTAAAAAGAAATGAGGGTTATTAGGGAGCAGTAATCAAAGGCTTTGAACATTTTCGATGTATGCATCAACGTTGAATTTTCTTCGACATCCATTGTAATTCATATACCTTATTTTCCCAAAAATTGGGCGCTCATTCCAAGCCCTATCGTGCACACCGCCAATACTCCATGCAATACCAGCATATCCGTTTGGATCACGACCATCAAGACTATACTTATCGTTTAAGTAGATGGCAATCTTCATTGCCTCTTCGGGAGAATTTGTCCATTCTAAAATCTTTTTTGCCCAGTACATTCGCATGTATCCATGCATTTTTCCTGTTTTCACCATCTCCATTTGTGCTGCATTCCATAATGGATCATGTGTTTGGCCACTCTCAAATTCACGAAGTGAATAGATGTTATCCCGCTCATCATTTCTGTGCTGATTATGGGTTTCCTTTGCCCATGAATGAAACCCTTTAGTATTATCGTAGTCATTGTTGTAAAAGCAGAAGTTATCTGAAAGCTCACGCCTAACAATTAGCTCCTCAAGAAAGGCTGATTTATCCTCCTCGGGAGCATTAACTTTTGATACCTCAATGGCAACTCGTTGAGCCGATATTTGCCCAAAATGTAAGTAAGGCGATAGGTTCGACTGACCATTAAGCAGTGGGTTATTCCTATTTAATAAATACCCATTAATTCCCACTCCCAAAAAATTTTGCAGTATATCATTCCCAGCTTTATAACCCGGTTTTAGCCAGCTAACAACATTCACCGATATATCTGGATTTAACCACTCCATAACTCTTTCCCAATCAATGGGTACAAATCTGGTTTTAACTTTTACTTCGGGAATTGAAGGAATTTCTGTTAAGTATTCAGTAAGTAATCTCTTTATTTTTGGGCGTATTGTATACGCACCAAATTCCTGCTTTCCCGATGCAACTCTACAGGGTACAATGTTGTGAGTATCAATTTCAAAATGAGGTATCTCAATTTTCTCAGTCACTTCCTTCTTCCACCTTCTCTTTATTGCTAGTGGGTCGAAATCTGATACTAAACTTGAAGCGTTAATGTCATTTAATAAATTTGGCAGCGTATTTTCAGGCTTACCCATTAAAACATGAAAGGCTAACCCTAAATTTTCCGATTGAACTTCCAATTCCTTCAAACCGGTAAGCATAAAATCAAATTGTCGTAGACCGGCACCCAAAAAAGAGGAAGAAAGTGTGAAGATAATATGGCAGGGCACATTTAATTCATTGGCTTGTTCAATTGCAAAAAGCAAAGCCCAGTTATCCATTAATCTCTGATCGCGAGACATCCAATAGACAACTGGACCCTTTTTTTCTCTTCCCTTTTTTAGCAAAAAAACTCTGCCAGCACTAATCACAACTATATTCTTAATTTTAAAAAAATAAAATGATAATTAGTTAGGGTAACGTTTTTCGTTGGAGAATTTCTTCAGATTTCATAAGAATCTCAACATATTGTGAGCGTCTATATGCAAATGGATCCTTTATATTTTTGCGAGATAGTTTTCCCTTAAATTCCTCGATATTGGTATACCCTTTTTTATCCATCCAAACTTCAATCTCGTTGAGAATTGTCTTTATTTGGTTTGGACCATGCTTATAAAGGGAGCTAACAACTTGAAATGCTGATGCACCCGCTAGAATTGTTTTTATCGCATCATTCCCTGTTACAATACCTCCTGCACTGGCAATATCAGCATTAACATTCCCGTAAAGTAAACCAGCAAAACGAATAGCCAACCTTACATCGTAGCTATTGCTAAGTACAATACTCTGTTCAAGACTCTCTGAATTAATATCAATATCGGGTTGAAACAACTTATTGAAAAGAACAAAACCGTTAACCTCTTCTATATCCATACGATTTATTACAGATAGAGGATTTGTGTAGAAAGGACTTAGTTTGACTGAAATTGGTATTTTAACTGACTTAGCAACGCTTTTTAGTACATCTATCTGTTTTTGTATTATATCAGTGCCCGTTGTTTCAAAATCACGGGGCGTGATATAGAAGTTCAATTCAATTGCATCAACACCAGTCTGTTCAATCTGTTTTGCATAATCAACCCATGTATCATCGTTTATTGCATTAAGGCTTGCAATAACAGGGATGTTTAGGTTCTCCTTTGCCCTTTTAAGATTCAGCAAATGCTCTTTTGGTCCAGCATGTTTAACAATTGGAAACAGACGAGTCATTTCTGCGTTACGCTCCGAATATTCATCAAGAGCATTCATCATCTCTAACTCCTCGAACTGAATCTGCTCCTCGAACAGAGATTTGAAAACAATTGCTCCTGCATCCTCCAATGTTTTCAACTTATCAGGGTCGCCAGTGAGAGAACATGCTCCAACAATCAACGGGTTTTTTAATTCCAACCCCAAGTACTTTGTTTTTAGGTCTGCCATGATTTCTTGTCTTAGATTAAGTATTTAGTTATTATTATAAGCATTTAGAATATTCATTATCAAGTCATCGTGATTATAATCCCACTTATGATCGGTAAAGTTTTGCCCATTAAAGGCAACCACTAAATCTTTGTCTGGAGCAATATATATGTACTGATCTCCGTATCCAGCAGCAAATATCATGGGATTACCATCTGGCTGATCACCTATCCACCAGTGCAATCCATATTTCACTTTATCAGAAACAACTAAAGGAGAAATAGCAAGATTTATCCATTCTTCCGACACAATACGAGTGTTGGCCCACACTCCTTTAAAAAGGATTAAGGTGCCAAATTTAGCCATGTCACGAGTACATAATGATAACCCTCCCCAAGCAGGCACACCATTTTCAGCATATAAATCCCAGTGATAGGTTGATATCTTCATCTTTTTGAAAATATTTTCCTCAACAAAAAGTTTGAAATCAACTCCGGTAGACCGAGAAATCATTTCCTTTATTAACTCCGACAATCCGCTGTTGTAGGAAAACTTTTTCCCTGGAATTGAATCCATAGGCAGACTAATGATAAAATGGCACCAATTAATGTTGCTCTGGCTAAGCTCAATCAAAGGATTTCCTGCGTAGGAGTAGTGTATGTCCCACTCATTCCATTTCAATCCGCTGGTTTGATTAAGCAAATGCCTTAGAGTTATCATTTGCTTCAATGGATCTTTATCGAATATCTCCTTAAATTCAGGAAAGTAATCCTGAATTTTGACATCTAAAGAAGGAATGAACCCTTGGTCAATGCAGATTCCAACAGCTATTGAGGTAATGCTTTTTGTAACAGAACTTATGGGATGGAGCGTGGTGGGTTGTGAAAAGCCATAGTACTTTTCATATAAAATCCTTGGCCCCTGGTAAATTATTAGGCTGGAAATTTTTCCGTATTTATCATTTCGTATGTCAACATTAATATCCTCTAATGTCTTGGTACAAAAAAAAGTACTTAATGGTTTATGAGAAGAAAACAAAAGAAAAATTGAAACTAATCCAACAAAAACTAAGGATAATTTTATAAATCTTTTCATACATCAAGGGCTATAAATTATTTAAACTTAAAGTTAATGTATTATTAAATATCCCCTTGCAATTTTTTTTCGATTCTGTTAATAGTAACTAATATTTTGAATTATTGTTCAATAAATATCTGATCAAAACTTACACAAACTTTAAAAATCCTAATCAAGGTTGAAAAATAAATTTACTAGAATTTCGAGAAAACCGTGGATAAATCATTTAGAACTTTCTCAATTATGCTTCTTGGACATGCAATATTCATGCGTTGAAATCCGCTCCCATTTTCACCAAAAACCTCTCCTGTATTGAAGCCTACACCTACTTTTTGGATTAGTATTTTGGTAAGCTCTTTGTTATTTAATCCTAACTCCCTAAAATCTAGCCATAAAAGGTATGTTCCTTCTGGTTCAGTTAACTTAATCTTTGGTATTTTTTGTGAAACAAAGTCTCTCACAAAATCTACATTGCCTTTTAAATAATCAAGCAACTGCATTAGCCACTCCTCTCCTTGTGGCGAATAAGCACCTTTGGTAGCTTCGAAACCAAGAACATTTCCCATATTTGTCCCATTTCGCTCAAGCTGCAAATTGTATTTCTTTAGGTTCATCTCATTGGAAATAACCGCATAGGCGGTTGCCAAACCTGCTATGTTAAACGTTTTACTTGCAGAACCAAAGGTTATGGTGATGTTACTAACTTCATCAGATAATGATGCAAAGGGAATATGCTTATGTGGGGCAAAAATTAAATCAGCATGTATCTCGTCGGCAATAACCAAGACCTTATGCTTGAGGCAAAGTTCAGCAATTCTGCTTAATTCATCGAGGGTCCAAACCCTTCCCACGGGGTTATGAGGGTTACATAGAATAAATAATTTAACTCCTTTCCTAAGTTGCTTATCAAATAGTTTGAAATCAATATTGTACCGCTTACCATTGTTCAACAATAGATTTTCAACTAATCGACGTCCATTCTGCTGAACTGCATAAAAAAAGGGATGATAAACGGGTGTTTGTATCAAAACCTTATCCCCATTTTTGGTAAAAGCCTGAACAGCATGGTTAAGTCCGGCTACAATACCAGGGCAAAAACTCAGCCATTGTTTTTCAACATTCCAGCCGTGTCGCTTGCTAAGCCAATTTGAAATACATGCATTGTAATCATCATCGCGAAAGGTATAACCCAAAATTGGATGCATTAACCTTTGTTCAATGCGTTTGATAATGAAATCAGGGGTTGGAAAATCCATATCTGCCACCCACATGGGAACCACGTTAGGGTTTCCAAACAACTTCTCCCTCAGATCGTACTTAACCGATGCTGTATTCTCACGGTTTAGGATTTTAGAAAAATCGTAAATCATTTCAATAGAAACTGAAAAGGTTCTTTTCGTTAAGCAAACCAACAAAAAGAACCAGAACAAAAAATATAAAAACTGTTTTACTGCTTGGTCAGATCGCTTAGCTTAGTAAAAGATCCATCGATGGCAGTAAATAAATCATTATAAATACCCTTATAGTGCTTTTTAATCTGTTTTTTATCAGAAACTTTTTCGGGGTTGTTTACCCTCTCAAAGAGTTTGTTCCTGCTTTCAACAACACTTTCAATGATTTCAATAACTTTCTCCTTATTCTTCTCATCATGCAAAAAGAGATAGGTATAACAATCAGAAATCACTTCGCTCACAAGGTAATCAATATCTTTTTTGATGTTTCTAACGCTTGCCATAATTCTTTTAATGTTTAGTTATTAATGCGGTGCAAAAGTAGTGGAAAAGAAATGACTTTCTTCATTAACTATTAAGAAATCTATAAAAATTGGTGTGTTAAGGGGAGAGTTATACTAGGAATATGGGATACAGCGATATTTTAGGTTAATCTCGGGTAATTCAAATAGGACCATTCCCTCATTAAGGAGGTCTTCGTCCTCCTCATGGTAATTCCAAATTACTTCAACCCTAATACCATTATTCTGAAAATTTGAAATCCGCTTCATTACCTCTCTGAGGTACTTATATGATGCTGAATTAATGTACTTAAAATTAAAATCAACAATTATCTTTACATCATTCTTATCCTTAATCTCCTCGTAAAAATCATCCAGCCAATCTATTATACTCAAATAAAATTCCTTGGCATTCTCGGGATGCGAAATACCAGAAATTGAAAAAATATTTGTAGTAGGATCGAAGTAAATTTCGGGTGTATCTATTGCACCTTCTATTCTTAAAGCTTTCATTTTGTTTTTAATAACAGAAGTAAAGATAAATCCTTTTAATTACTGATGTCAAAAATATCATATAAAATAACTATACCATTTGACCAAGAGTACAATATTGGCTTTAAAATGATCTTTTTATTAGATGAAAAAAATAATTGACTGAAAAAAATAGAATAAATCTTTTTAAAGAGAATACTAATTGCTTAAATATCGATAGTGACCAATAATATTAAAAGAAAATAGGCAATCCGAGATTTCCTGCCCATTTCCGATATTGTGTACAATAAGGTTTCGTTTTCCGTCATCAGATTTTTTACTGATCACAATACCGATGTGGGTAGTACCACCCCCCAAATCCCAGGCAACAATATCGCCGGGTAAGTAGTCATTTGGATCATCCGATTTTGTCAACTCCTCGCCATGGCGAGCAAAGAAAACCATCAGGTTTGGCACCCTTCGGTGGTCAATATTCCTGTCGGGTTTGCTCAACCCCCAATTCATTGGGTATAGATGAAAGTTCTTCTTCATGTCCTCGTGTACCTCCTTCTGCAAGTCGATTCCCAACTTTCGGTATGCCCTAACAATCACATCGGTGCAAACGCCCCTGTTTACGGGTAAATCTCCGTTTGGGTAGTCTAATGAATAGTAATTTGGATCGTAGATAACAGCGATTTTAGTTAGCTCAACGGCTGAATCAGAGAGCTTGTCCCCAAATATCTGCTGGTTTTGTGCAATTGCAGTTAAGCTGGCAAAAAACACTGTAGCTAAAATAATTGCTAGATATCTCATAAAATAGGTTTACTCAATTCTTATAACTGAAAAAAAGCGAATGTGTTGCTTGATGCTTGTCAAATCCAGCTAAAAAAACTAGGCAACCTTCCTATATCTCCTTATCGCAAAAAAAGAGAAGGTTAACGCAATAATCGACAGCGCAATAATATCCGATCGAATATCCATAAATGTCGATCCTTTGAGCATGATCATGCGGTTAATCCGCATTAGGTAAACCATTGGGTTTACCATATCAATTTTTTGTGCCCATTCGGGCATGCTTTCGGTGGGTGTGAAAATTCCGCCCATCAGGATAAACACAATCATAAAGAAAAAGGCCACGAACATGAATTGCTGTTGAGTTGAGGAAAAGGTGGAGATTAAAAGGGCAAGTCCAAGTATGCCCACCAAAAAAATGGCTGCACACAAAAACAGCAACCCAATGCTACCCTCAAAGGGGGTAAGGAACAGGATTCGGCCCAAAACCAAGCCAAGAGCCAGATCTATAAGCCCAATGACTAAGAAAGGGAACATCTTTGCGGTTATAAATTGGTACTTCTTTATGGGTGTAACATTGATCTGCTCAATGGTACCCACCTCCTTCTCCTTCACAAAATTGAGCCCTGCCAGCAGGAATCCCACTGCGGTAACCAGAATGGCAAGAATACCGGGAAGCATAAAATGCTTGTAATTAAGCAACTCGTTGTACCAAAGCCTGCTGGTTACATCAATCCGTTGAATTGTAGAAATACTTTGACTCCCAGCATTCTCTGCCAGAATGTTCTGGTTCAGATCGCGGATAATCCCATTGAGATAAGCCCATGAGAGCTGTGCGGTTGTTGCATTTATGGCATTGACCGAAGCCAGAATTTTTGCAGGTTCGCCTATTCCAATCGCCTTACCAAATCCCGCCGGGATATGTATTGCCATATCGCACTTATTGCTGTGTAGCAGGCTATTCGCCTCATCTTCGGAAAAGGTTGAATACTTTACCTGAAAAAATGTGGAGCCCTCAAGCTGGCTAATCAACCTTCGCGAATCATAGGTCATATCCCTGTCAATTACGCATAGGTTAACATTCTTAATCTCAAAGGTTACTGCGGGAACAAGGATAAGCATCTGAACGATAGGAACCGCAAATATTGCCTTCCCGATAAACTTATCGCGGAAAATCTGGGTAAACTCCTTCCTGATCAAATATAGTATTGTTCTCATTATCATTAATTATTGGCGGCCATTATTGCAGCCTGATTTTAAAACTCCTAACGCTCATACCAATAAATGCAGTGGTCATCAAAGCAAGTATCAGTGTTTCCTTCCATATATACATGAAACCCGTGCCCTTAACCATGATATTCTTCACTATAACAACAAAATATCGGGGTGGTAAAAACGATGCCACCACATCGTAAACCTTGGGCATATTTTCGAGTGGAAATATAAACCCAGAGAGCAGTATGGTGGGCAGCATCATCCCTACCAGCGATATGAAAATTGCCTGCTGCATGGTTTTCGAAACCGTTGAAATAAGGATTCCCAAAGAAAGGCTCATCAGAATGTAGAGCATGCTCTCGAAAAGCAGAAGGATTACGCTCCCCTTCACGGGGAGATTGAAGGCTAACCATGAAAGCAGAAGGATCAGGATTACATTGATGAACGAAAGCAAAAAATAGGGCATTACTTTTCCGAGTATTATCTGTATGGGTTTTAGCGGCGACACCAACAGCACCTCCATGGTGCCAAATTCCTTCTCGCGGGTAATGGTAATGGATGTCATCAGCGCGCAGATAAGAATCAGGATTAGGGTGATAACCCCGGGGACAAACATGAAATGGCTTTTAAGGTTGGGATTGTAAAACATCCTCACCTCGGGTTGTACTAGCATACCCCCAAGGCTACCTGCCTCGTTAATCTCTCTGGTGAAATCGTTCACAATAGCGGTTGCATAGTTGGTAATAAGCGTTGCTATATTCGGCTCCGTCCCATCGGCGATGATGCTAATCGTTGATTTTCCTTTGCTCAACAAATCGCGACCAAAGTTCTCGCCAAAAACTATAACCGCTTTGGCCCTGCCGCTCTTCAACACCCCATCTATTTCGTTGTAATTTTGGAGGTTTTCGGCAAGCCGAAAGAAATCGGACGAGCATATTTTATCGGAAATCTTACGTGTAGTTTCATCCCTCGACAGATCGAGGATTGCAATATTTGCATCCTTGACATCGGTGCTTATCACGAACCCGAAGATTAGGATTTGTGCAGTGGGAATGCCAAACAGTATTATCAGCGTTCGGAAATCCCTGAAAATGTGCATAAACTCCTTCTTGACGAATCCCAGAAATCGTTTCATAGGTCATTGTTTATTTGGTCGTGCAATTTTCACAAACACCTCCTCAACCGATGTGGCGTTATACTGCCTCTTTAGCTCAGCTGGCGTGTCCATGGCCACTATCCTACCCTCGCTCATTATCGATACCCTGTCGCAGTATTCGGCTTCGTCCATGTAGTGCGTGGTTACAAAAACGGTAATACCTTTCGAAGCCGCTTCGTATATCAGCTCCCAGAACTGCCGTCGGGCAATGGGGTCAACACCACCAGTAGGTTCATCGAGAAAAACTATTCGAGGCTCATGGAGTACTGCCACCGAAAAGGCTAACTTCTGCTTCAACCCAAGGGGCAAATCGGCTATCAACCTGTTGGCATACTCCTCAAAATGAAGCCTTTTCAGAAGATCGGTTGTTCGTTGCTTGATGAGCATGCTGCTCAATCCGTAAATCCCTCCATAGAGCGTAATGTTCTCTTTAACGGTAAGATCGAGGTATAGGGAGAATTTCTGGCACATATACCCGATATTCTTCTTAATCTGCTCGCTCTGCCTCTTCGCATCGAATCCGGCAACCATTACCTCGCCCGAGGTTGGCTCCAACAATCCGGATAGAATTCTTAGCGCGGTGGTTTTCCCTGCTCCATTTGCACCCAGAAAACCAAAGATCTCGCCCTCGTACACCTCAAAGTTCAGGTTGTCGTTGGCAACGAAACTACCGAATTTCTTCACCAGGTTTTTTACTGATATAGCTGTTTTGTTTGTCATGCTAGTTTTCTATCAATCAATCTTCACTTAATAAATCGTTATTCGTTATTCATGCCTCTTCCAATCTTACTTTTCTTTTGCGGCGCAGGGCGATTCCTGTTCCAATCAATCGGGTTTGCGTGCGCCTTCAATGGCTTGTCTATTGTTTCCCAATCGATATTATGCCCCGATGGGGCAATATTCCGCAAGCCTTTTCACCCTCTCAATTCTCATCTCTCATCCTCACAGACGTTTCCGAAATCGCCAGAAAGATGGCGATGCTGGAAAGTCATCACCTTATCGAACAGAGTTACGAAGTTACTTTCGCACAGGCTATTGGAGACTTCGGAACTCATCTCTACATCGCTCCATCACCTCATCAATCTTCCTTCTCAATCCAAACTCAAATCACTCCCAACTCTAGGCACTTTAAACTTTAGGCACTTTAGTCACTCCACACCTTCCATCAGCTCCAAAAATCTATCCTCAATCCCTGCCTTTGTCTCCTGAATCGACACATCATCAATGCCTTGCTGAATCAGATACTCGTAAAGGAAACTACCAAGCTCATTGTCTTTAAAAGTTACGTGAACCGAATCGCCAAACGGGTAGGCAGTATTAACATTATGGAAATCCCTTAACGCTTTGACAAGGGAATACTTATTCACTGCCTTTATGTTGAAAAGTTTTCGTGTAAACCCATCCATAATCTTTTCAGGTCGATCGATTGACATTAGTTGCCCTCCCTGTATTAGCGCAATCCGGTCGCATCGCATGGCTTCGTCCATATAGGGTGTTGACACCACGATAGTGATTTTATGCTGCTTCAACTTCTTCAGCATCTCCCAGAATTCAGCACGCGAAACCGCATCCACCCCCGTTGTGGGCTCATCGAGAACAAGTAGAGCCGGCTTATGGATTAGCGCGCACGAAAGTGCCAATTTCTGCTTCATCCCCCCAGATAACTTTCCTGCCAACCGCTTTCTGAATGGTTCGATATGCGAGTAAATATCTGCTATAAGTTCATAGTTCTCCTTCACAGTGGTGCCAAGCACTGTTGCGTAAAAATTCAGGTTCTCCTCAACCGATAAGTCCTGATAAAGGCTAAATCGGCCGGGCATATAGCCAATGTTTTTGCGCAACTCCTTGTAGCCCTTTACTACGTCGAGACCCAGCACATTCATCTTTCCCGAATCGGGAATAAGCAGGGTTGTGATTAAGCGGAATAGAGTTGTTTTACCTGCCCCGTCGGGGCCAATAAACCCGAACACCTCGCCCTCGTTAACATCAAAGTTGATGTCCTTCAGGGCATGATACTCCCCGAACTTTTTCCCTATTCCTGTCGATTCAACTATTTTCGCCATGATCTTCAGAAAATTGCCTCACCGGGCATACCCGACTTCAGCGATCCATCGTTCTTTACGTAAATGGTTACGGCGTACACCAGCGTTACACGCTCCTCCTTGGTCTGGATTATCTTGGGGGTGAACTCCGCCCTTTCGGCGATATGGCTAATCCTTCCCGGAAACAACCTGTAATCCTTTTCACCATCATCGATTCGTACAGTACATTCGCCTCCAATTTTCAGCTTTCCAAGTTGGGCCCCGCTAACGTACACCTTTAGCTGAACCACCGATAAATCGGCAATTTTAACCAGCGGTCGGCCAGAGGTTGTCATCTCTCCTGCCTCGGCATATTTCTCAACCACAGTTCCTTTCGTTGGGCTTTTAACGCAACTTCTGCGTATTTGCTCATTCAGAGTGCCCTTCTTAGCTTCGTAAACCGATGCCTCAGATAGAATGGAGGTTTTTTGCGTTCTATTCGCCTCAATCTGCTTCTGTAGAACGGCTACCTGGCCAGCAAGATCATCATACTGTTTCTGCGTTGCGGCATCGTTCTTCAGCATGTTTTCAACCCGCTCAATGTTGATTTTTATGTTCTCAATCTGCTGGTTAAGAATTTCTGTCTGTGCATCAATGGAAGCAATTCGGGTTCTGATGCTCCTGATTCCCGCATCGATCTCCGCTTTCTGGAGATGAAACAGGACAGTATCGATAAGGGCAATCTCCTCCCCCTTCTTAATTTCTGATCCCTTTAATACATCAAACTTAAGGATTCGACCATTGGTTTCCGATGATACCATCACCTCGGTTGCCTCAAATGTGCCGTAGGCATCGGCAATATCACCATTATCAGTACAACCTGCCAGTAATCCGGCTGCAAATAAAGTTAATAGTTTGGTTTTCATTTCTTCGTGTTTATTATTCGGTTATTTCTTTTCCGCAGATATTCAAATACTCAACCCTGGCCATGGCAAGGTTGATTGTATGAATCTCGTGATTTATCAGGGTCTGCCTTTCGGCATTGAGCTCGTTAAGGTATTCTGTAGCGGTGATTGCTCCATTGCTGTACTGCGATTCAGCAGCCACAGTGATTCTCTTTCTGAGTTCGATTAGCTCGACATCCGTTTCAACCAAAGATTTTAGGCTCGATATTTCAGCGCTTTTGGCATCCAGCAGCCTTTTCAGGTTGTCGGTCAGATCGCTCTTCCTGACATCGATAAGGTTCTGCTGAAGCGAAATGATCTGACGCTCGTTCCTTGCCCTGTTCCAATCGAAGATATTCCACTTTACACCAGCGCCTACAACGAAAAATGGGGCAAACTCGTCCTTAAAGAAGTTTGAGCCGGGAGGATTTCCATACCCGAGAGTTGCAAAGCCAAATGCCTTGGGCATCCTTTTGCTATGTATTAATTGCATTGATGCATTGAGCTGCTCCCTGCGAAGATCGAATATTTGCAGCTCCGGACGAAGAATCTCATCCGACAATTCCTCGTCAATGGCGGGAATAGCCAACTGGGTCGAGGTGTCTAGTTCAACACCTATGAGACCCGAAAGAATTTTTAGCAGCGATGCTTTACGAATGGAATTCTCGGTGAGCTGCTGTTGCAGCTTTATCCTTTCGGCTACTAGAACATCAGTATCGGATTTGAGGATAACTCCACTCTCAAGCGCAGAACTCATTGAGGCGATTCGTTTATTTATAAGCTCAAGGTAATTGTTCAGCAAAGCCCTTTGCCTATCGAGTAATAGTAAATTAAAGAAGTAGGTGTTAACCTGGCTGCGGATTTTATACAGGTCTATCTCCGTTTGTTTCTCATTCACTTTATTTTCAACCATTTCAAGTGCTCTTGCGCTTTTCACAGAGCCACCATCGTAGATCACCTGATTAATATCCAAAGTGATCTTGTACTGCTCGTGTGGCAGGGGTTTGATAAGATCGGCAACCCCTGGAAAGGGTAGCGAGCCAAGCACTTCGCTCATGTCCACAACCGATGAGTTGTAAACGAAATTCCCGTTCACATCCAAAGAGGGGAGCCAACTCTTGGTTAGGTTATTATCCTTAAGCTGCCAAATTGAGCTGTAAACGTCATATTCTGATGATATAGCTGCGGATTCGTATGCCCTTTCGTAGCACTCCTTGAGCGTTAGGCTGCTCTGAGCAAGGATTACAGAATAATATAAAATAAACAGTATTAGCAAAAATGATGATCTTCTCATATCTTATTTTTTTTACTTTCTAATGGCTCTAATTGTAAAATCTGCTGCAAAATCCCCCCTCTGGTTGATGTAATCGTTATAATCGGCTCCAATTTCACCGAGGATTGCAGAAATAATGGGCTTTGCCACAAAGGGAAATATGCTTAGAGCAGCAATGGAAGTTATGAGCTGTGGAATATTCTCCTGAGTGATATTATACTTTTCAAGTTCGTCTTTATGCTGTTTCTCAACAATAAGCCACATATTCTTGACATTTAGGCTATTAATAATCCTCTTAATTCTTTCCGGATTTCGGTTAATCTCGTTCAGAATGAATATTGGAAGCCGGGGATTCTTTTTAAGAAAAGCGATATGCTCCTTGAAGAATAACCTTATTTTTTCTTCGAGTGTCAACTTTTCGTCGAAGACAGGGGTTAACTTTTTAAACATCTGGTTAGCGATTAGCGCAAAAACAGCATCAAAAAGCCTGTCCTTTGTGCGGTAATAGTAGTGAAGCAGAGCTTTATTAATTCCAGCTTTATCGGCAATCTCCTGCATTCGTGCGCCATCCATGCCTTTTTCAAGGAATACCTCGGTTGCTGCCTCAAAAATCTTATCCTCAGTTTGTTTATCCTTTAATTTCATGGCAAATAGTTTTTTTTATTTTAGTTACTAACCATTTGGTTAAATCGTCTGGTCAAAAATAAATTTTGAAACGCAGAAATCCAAATTTTTAACCAATTATTTTAACTAGATGGTTAATTTGGGTGTAAAAAAAGAGGTTACTTACCAATAACCTCTTTTAAATATAAAAGTTAGATGCTATGCTTTATATTTTGCATCGCCAAATGCTAGGATGGGCAGGAAAATAAAAGGTAAGAAAATTATTCCAACAGTATAACCGGCACCCTTGCCAAAATTTGTTGAAATACCATGATACATTAAAATCATAAAAATAAAATTAGCAATGGGTATCAAAAACAAGAATATCCACCACCAAGGTTTTCCAGCAACTCTAAGCATAACAATAATATTGTAGATTGGAATGATACAAGCCCAACCTGGTTGACCGGCTTTTGTAAAAATAATCCAAATTGAAGCAATCATTAAAATAATAATTGCAAAATAAAGTAAAATAGCAATTCCCATAATTATAAGGTTTTAGGTTTTCCTACTCATAAGGCTTTTCGGTTACGCCCCCACGTTTTACCTTAGTGGGATAGGTTTTTTTTTGGATGTTTAAAAAGAACAATAACTAAAATTACACTTAGCTAATATAAATATTTTTAAACCTAAAAAAGTTTTTTTTTTACTTCTTTTTATTTAAATATGGCTATTCCTCTTTCCCCATTGGGTTTAGCAAATGCTCTAAACATCCCAAGCGTATTAAATGATATCTGTACATTACCCATCCTGTCAACAGCAATAACACCTCCACCACCTTCAACCTTCATTAACTTATCGTGTATAACAATATCAACAGCTTTATCAAGATTTAAGCATTTGTATTCCATCAGTGCAGAAATATCGTGGGCAACGGTGTAGCGGATAAAAAATTCGCCATGCCCGGTGGCCGAAACGGCGCAGGTACTATTGTTGGCATAGGTTCCAGCACCAATGATTGGCACATCGCCAACCCTTCCGTATCGTTTATTGGTCATGCCACCGGTAGATGTTGCGGCTGCAAGGTTTCCATTGAGGTCGAGAGCAACACACCCTACTGTTCCCATTTTTTTGTCCCTTTCGAGCGCACGTTTAAGCGACTGCCAACTACGCTCAGTATAAAAGTATGAGCTATCAACAATCTCTGCCCCATTTTGTAAAGCAAAAAGCGATGCCCCTTTGCCAATCATTAGCACATGGGGCGATTTTTCCATTACCATACGTGCAGCAGAAACGGGGTTCTTAATATCGCCCACTCCTGCCACAGCACCAGCCTTGAGTTCAGAACCTTCCATAATGGCAGCATCAAGTTCATTCTTCCCATCATTTGTAAAAACAGCCCCTCTTCCTGCATTGAAAAGAGGGCAATCCTCTAAGTATCTCACTACCTGCTCAACGGCATCAAGACTTGTTCCTCCATTTTTCAGGATTTCTACTCCAATATCAAGGGCAGCCGAAAGCTCAGCTTTATACTTATCAACCTCAGCAGCGGAATAATCTTCAGGAACCATATATCCCGCACCTCCATGAAGCGCAATTGCCCATGTATTCTTATTTGGAGAACGCTTACAATCACATGCTGATAATGCAATTAGCAAAGCTGCAAAACAAAGGAAGAAATAATGATTTCTCATGGCCATACTGTTTTAAGTGAACTAAAATGGAAAATCATCCAACTCCGATTTTCTTGGCCCATCATCCATATCATCAGGTAGTTCAGCCACCTGATGCTCGGGGTTTCCATTCACAAAAATCGCTTTGTAGGGTTCGGTAGGACATGCGTACTCACAAGCACCACATCCAATACATATTTCCTCGTTAACCATTGGTAAAAGTAGTCCCTGCCATGGAACCATTTGAACAGCTTTTGTAGGACAATGCTCGGAGCAAGCACCGCACTCGGTTCTATCGACTCGAACTATGCAATTGCTCATATGGAAATTGGCTTTACCTATTTGGGTTCGCTTCTTAGTTTCTAAATCGAGCAACCTGATTGCCCCTGTAGGGCAAACCTCTCCACATTTGGTGCACTCGAAGTTGCAGAAACCAGAATGGAAATCCATATGGGGTTGTAACATGCCAAAGAAACCCAACTCCTTAATGGAAGGTTGAATAACATGGGTTGGACAAGCCGTAACACATAAATGGCAAGCAGTACATGCATTCATGTAATCGCGATGATTGTATGAACCCGGTGGGGTAATGGGTGCGGTTCGACTATTGGGCTTTGTTCCGGCACCACTTTTAATATCCTCTTGATTTCTACCCTTCCCTCTTCCCTGAGCAAAGGTTCTTAGAGACTTTCCAAAAAATGATGCTCCAAGAGCTATTCCTGCAAAGGTTGCTATAAATCCCCTTCGCGAACTATCAGAAACCACTTCGTTTTGCTTCTTCTTAGCAAATGCAAGCTGATAACCGATACCTTTTTCCTTGCAACTATCGATGCAGCTGTAGCAGGCAACACATCTTGAAAAGTCAATCTCCTTTGTTTTCATATCGATGCAATCCGCTTTGCAATCCCTAACGCATCGATTACAGGCGGTGCAAGCGCTCTCGTTTATAACCAATCGAAAAATTGAATACCTGGATATTAGGCTTAAGAATGCCCCAACGGGGCAGAACGAATTGCAGAATAATCGCCCCCATTTCCAAGCAAGAAACACTAATGCAAGGGTTAATCCACCTGTGATGGCAACTCCTTGCCAAGGCATTCCTTTAAACTCTACATGGTGGAGAGCATAACTGTTGAAATAACCCAAAATCTTTACCAAAAAATTATTGGCTCCATAGTAAAGTGGGCGGACCAAATCGGAAAATATTCTTCCTGCAAAACTATAGGGATCAAGCATGTAGAGTAAAAACAGCGAACCAGCAAGGGCAAGAATAACAACAGCGACTAGGGTTGTGTAACGGATAATATTCCAAGGTTTTAGGAACTTGTAGCGAGGTTTTTTTACTCGTACTCGAGCAATTAAATCCTGTAGGATGCCCAAAGGGCAAAGAAATGAGCAGTAAACCCTTCCAAAAAAGAATGTGAGCAGAAGTACAACAATAAAGCCTGTTGCCAGCAATCCACCAACCTTAATGAACTTAAGCACCGAGGGTGTGAACTGAAAGTAGAGTAGCCCATTGATAAACCTCGATGATAATGTGTTTGAAAAATCGATAAAGGCAAAGGCAAAAAGAGAAAAATAAACAATGGCTATAAACCTTCGTAACCCGCTAAGTGTAAAGATATTTAACATGCTTGTAAGATTAAACCCTTATTCTTTCAATATTCAACTCATCCAAATTCATATTGCCAATGCCCATTTCGTGTGCAATCATTATGTGAGGTATGTCAACTGGTTCAACTCCAAATATTTTTGAAGCTGCAGCATCGGCTGCCACCATATCGGTTGAAATGATCAAGGATTTCTTCATGACAATATCGGCTTGACTAACACCACGGGGACCATTCCTGGTCATAACCCGATAAGCATCAATAATGTTTAAATCGGGTTTTCGCCAAGTGGCAAAATCGGCAATACATTGGTGCAAATCGTTACGATGCCAGTAACGTCTATCCCAAACAATACCCATAAGGTTTTTCATTGCAATGGTAACCTTTGCTGAGCTATGGTGTTTAAGTACAGGCACATTGATAAACACATCACAATTCAGGATAAGCTCGTGCACCTTTGCTTCCGTAAGTTTTTTGCCTTTTGGAACTGTAATGGGCTTGTAGTAATTCTCGGTATTTCCTGGCACCATTTTCCCCCCTGCATTCTTCACTGCATCCTCAATGCCGCTATTGGTGTAGCAACGGCTCCAATTGTCGCAGGTATTATCGAAAATAAAAACATCCTTTGCTCCTGCTTGTAGGCATTGTTTAACTATGTGTCCTATCAATTCAGGGTTTGTATTGGCACCAAGCTCTGGTGTTGTATCCCAGCCAATGTTTGGTTTAACCACAACGGTTTGTCCTTTTTTAACGAACTTACCCATACCGCCCAGAGCGGCAATTGCTCTATCAAACATGGGAATGGGCTCTCCTCCCATAACTGCTACAAGATCGTATGGCTTATCGGTATTTGATTTGCTCTGCGTTGCAGCGCTAGCAATTCCACCAGCTTTTAGGAATGCCCCAGCCATTAACCCAGCTCCCAATCCTTTTTTCAAAAAATCTCTGCGCTTCATACCGTTTAATTTTTGTTGGTTTATTCTATTTTGATTCGCTGACTAATACTAAGTTTAACTCTAAATCAACCCTAAATATACAAAAAAAACTTACCTTTGCTATATTGTTGGCTATTAAGCTAAACCAAACAAGTTATTATAAATCAAATAGAAAAAAACAAAACGATTTGGATATGAGCACTCTACAAATTACTGCACGCAAAACTTTAAACTATGCGATTTTCAATATCCTGGCTTTAACTTTCATCTACTTTGTTCCCACCATTTCGCATATGCTTAGCTTTCCGATGTACCTTATTGAACCAATGCGTATTGCCCTGATATTAGCGTTAGTTCATACAAACAAAAGGAACGCATATATTATTGCCATAACACTTCCTCTATTCAGCTATCTGGTTTCGGCACATCCAGTATTCTACAAAATGATGCTGATCTCTGCTGAGTTAGTGTTAAATGTTTGGCTTTTCCACTATATTTTCAGCAAAAGTAAAAATGCATTTGTATCAATTCTAAGCTCAATTATTCTGAGTAAAGCAGTTTACTACTTAGCTAAGTTTTTAATTATTGCTTTAGTAATCAGATCCAGCGATATTATTATTTCTACTCCTTTGTATATTCAGGGAATTACCACGCTTGTGTTTAGCCTTTACCTGTGGCTTATGTTTAGGAGGAGATAGGATTGATTGATTGAGTTCATAAAGTTCCTTAAGTTTAAAGTGCCTAGAGTTGAGAGTGCTTAGTGCTTAGTGCTTAGTGCTTAGTGCTTAGTGCTTAGTGCTTAGTGCTTAGTGCTTGTGCTTAGTGCTCTGATTTCAAGCGTTTTCATCAATCTCCATTAGTTCAAGCCAGCGCTCGCTTTTGGGATCGAGGGTTTCGATGATTTGGGCAATTCTTTGAGATAATGCTGTGAGATGATCGTGAGGAAGTAAACCGCTGTTGATCTGAGTTTCAATCTCGGCTTTTTCGTTCTCCAACCTATCAATTTCAGCCGATAGGGTTTCCATTTCCTTTCGTTCTGCAAAGGTCAGCTTTCTGGGTTTATTAGTTGCTGTTTTGGATTTAGGCTTTACATCTGCTGGTTTTGATATCTTTTGCTCTAAACGCTGCTGCTCCTTTTTCCAGTCATAGTAATCGCTATAAGAACCTGGAAAACCGCTAATCTCTCCATTCCCTTCAAAAATCAACAATCCATCCACAACCTTGTCCAGAAAATGTCGATCGTGCGACACGGCAAGGACAACCCCCGGAAAATTTTCCAAATAGTTTTCCAAAACATTTAACGTTTCGATGTCTAAATCGTTGGTTGGCTCATCGAGTATGAGAAAATTGGGGTTTTGCATAAGGATTGTGAGCAGGTAAAGCCTTCGTTTTTCGCCGCCACTAAGCTTATAAACAAATCCATTCTGAACATCGGGTGAGAAAAGGAACATGTTGAGAAACTGAGATACCGAAAGCGTTTTTCCATCGCCAAGCCTTACAACCTCTGCCACCTCACGAGCAAGATCAATCACCTTCATATCCTCGCGGATATTCATTCCCTCCTGTCGGTAGTAACCAAATACAACTGTTTCGCCCACTTCAATAGTACCCTTATCAGCAGGTATTGAGTTGGTAATGATGTTCAGGAATGTTGATTTACCCGTTCCGTTATCGCCCACAATGCCTAGTCGTTCAAAACGATTGAAAGTGTAGGAGAAATCTTTCAGGATATTCAAACTGCCAAAGGATTTTTCTAATCCCTTTGCCTCCAGTATCTTTTTGCCCAAACGAGCAGCTCCTAAGTTTATCCGCACATTGTTATTGCTAAATTGCTGGGTTGCCTTGGCTCTTAGCTCATAAAAAGCATCTATTCGATACTTTGCTTTTGATGTTCTTGCAGGAGGAGAGCGACGCATCCAATCAAGTTCTCTACGAAAAAGGTTCGATGCCTTCTCGACCTGTGCGCTTCGTGCAGCAATTCTTTCCTGTCTTTTCTCTAGGTAGTATGAGTAATTTCCCTTGTACCAGAAGAGTTCCTTCTGGTCGAGTTCAAGGATATCAGTGCAAACCCTATTTAGGAAAAACCTATCGTGGGTAACCATGAGCAGGGTTATCCTGCTATTCTTCAGGTAATCCTCAAGCCATTCCACCATATCAAGATCAAGGTGATTGGTTGGCTCATCGAGGATTAGAAAGTCGGGATGGTTAATTAGAGCAGCAGCTAAAGCGACTCTCTTCTGTTGACCACCTGAAAGAGTAGAAACATCTTGCTCTAAATTGGTAATCTTAAGTTGAGTTAGTATTTGGCTCGCCTCAGTTTCAGCATCCCAGGCACTCAACCTATCCATCATTTCAAGGGCTTCATGCAATTGATCCTTATTCTCAGATTTGAGGGCAAGCTGGTAATTAGAAATCGCAGTGGCTTTCTCCTGATTTGAGTGGAAAACATTCTCAACAATAGATTTTGAATTATCGAGGATAGGGTTTTGATCGAGGTGTGCAATTGTAAGGTCGTTCTGCCAAACAATCTCGCCCGAATCGGGCGATTTCTTTCCGGCAATGATCCTTAAAAGTGTGGTTTTACCTGCTCCATTGCGAGCAATAAATCCAACCCTTTGATCTTTGGCAACAGTAAAACGGATGTTACTGAAAAGTTCTAGTACACCAAATGATTTTGAAATATCTATGGCCTGTAAATAGGGTATCATTTTAAAAAAATTCACGGCAAAAATAGTAAAAGAACTACCATATTAATTTTTTTATTTATATACGGTTAACAAAGAATTGATACCAAATTTAACAAACATCCTTATGTAGAATAGAAAAAAGCATAGCATTAAATGATCTTTAAAAAATCAAACAGTTGTTTGGCTATCATTCCACTAAATTTTAAATTTCAATAAATTACAGAAATTTCTATATTTTTTTATAATCAAGAAATTAATTGAAATGGAAGTAATATTTTAATAACTTGCAGCAATATGTTTTTATTGGGATGAATAAAAAATACTTCTTACTTATACTTTTTTCGATATACTTTTTTCACGGATTCAATCAAGAAAAAGGTGATAGTCTATCATTTCATTTAATAAAACCTACAATACTTGATGCCTCCAGCATAATTGTAACTGGGGATTCTGATGAAATAAAGGTAATATCTGCCAGTAGAAGCACAAAGTATATATCGGATTTACCTCTATCGATATACGTAATCACACACGAAGAAATTATACTAAATGGTTACACAACCCTGTGTGATGCTTTAAAAAAACTTCCAGGAATAAGAATTTCGCAACCAGGAACTGGAGAGTACGGCGAGGGTTTTCAACTGAGAGGATTACCTGGCAATCAGTACACAAAAATTCTGGTTAACAATCTTCCCATTAAGCCCTCGGTAGTAGCTGGTATGCCAATTGGTTCACAGATTCCCATTCGTCAAGCCGAAAGAATTGAAATTATCTATGGTCCTGCTGCTGCCGTTTATGGTGCTGATGCTGTTACCGGGGTTATCAATATTGTTTTAAAGGAGGCTGATAGGGGAACCTTTGTTCGCGGTGATATTTTTGTGGGTGAGGGAAACTATAACTATACCAACTTTACCATTGGGGGTAAAGCTGGAAAAAACAGGAATATCATGGAGTATTCGTTTTATGGCAATAAAAGTGAATATCCTATTATTAACAACTACTTAGGGCACGAACAAGCCTATAATCCCTTAGCAGGGCTTCAACATACAGGCAATAAAATTAACTTGAATGGTAATTTTTTTAATCCACTGGATATTACTCCGGAACTTTTAAACACCTATGGTATTTCAGAGCAAGAATTCAAAAGGCAATACTATGGCGTATCTTATAAAGGAACGCTAACTGTTCCCGATTTTGAGGATATGGGATCGGCCGATCATATGATTGGGTGTAACATAAAATTTAGGGGTATTGGTTTAACGTACTCAAACATGTACCGAAAAAATCACAGTTCTATGGGTTTGAGCCCAGTTAAATTCAGATATGATAATCCGCAAAACTATTGGGCAGAAATAATTCAACAATTCTCTCTTTCATATTCTCACGATTTTAAAAGATATACTACAACAACCAACCTGTTGTTTTTAAGCTACTCCATGGATAACACATCCAGCATGGGACTAACACGGTTAGCATCTGACAGGGCTTACCTTTATTCTCAATCGCACGATATGCTTTTTGAACAACTTTTTACGCTAATCCCCAGTACCAACTCAGAAATAATCATTGGGGGAGCGTATCAAGCTTCGGACAACCTTCCCCTGACTAGTTTTATGGACCGACCCTTTGAAAAATCCTGGTATAATGTTACAGAAAGCTCAATTCCGTCACACCCTGTAATGGGTAAATTTGGATTTAACCCAATCAGCTTTCACAACATATCAGTTTTTGCCCAAGGATTCTCTGTTTACAACAAGTTTCGTTTTCTTGCCGGCTTAAGATTTGATGCCAATTCGCTTTATGGCTCAAGCTTTAATCCACGTATTGCCTTGATGTACAAATTAAACAATAATTACGCCATTAGCGCATCGGCCGGATTAGCATTTAAGGTACCACCTACATCAATTACCTACCGATCAATGGCATATGTACCCCATAACGAACCCGATAGAATTAAATATATAGCAATACCTGCCCCATCTTTGCAACCCGAACGTTACAAGTCGGTTGAGATAGGCGTGCAGAGAAAGTCAAGTTCAAGGGTAACTGCAAATATTTCTGCTTTTTACAATGAAATAACAAATCCCATTGTGAATAAATCTGTTCCCATTGATATCGAAAAATATCCATTGGCTACAGCAGCCAATGATAGCCTTTGGGCTACAACTTATATTAATGCTGCCGAAGCTATATCAAGACTTTATGGACTACAAGCCAATATCATCATAAACAACATCATTCCAAAATATCATGTTAATGGAGAACTAAATCTTTCGCTTGCTCGGCAATCGGATGAAGCACCGGAATTGGTGGAATTTATTACATCAAATATGCAATTAATGCCGAGGCATATAGGGCAATTCAGAATTTCGGCCAAACCCCATAAGAGTATCTATTTCAGAGCCGATATGGTATGGATGACTAAATGGCTAAGGATGCTGATTCCCTTTGAGGAATTGTATTCAAAGATTTTTTCGGACGTTGACGGCTTTTTCACCATTGATTTTTCAGCAAATATCATTTTGGACCGAAATCTTATACTTACAATAAAAGGTATTAATATTCTGGATGAAAAATATGGTGGTTTTAGTGCCGCTGGGCTTGAAAACGAAATGTTGTACAATCCACAGCTAGGTCGGAATTTCAGAGTGGGTTTGTCATATATGTTCAACTAAATAAATATTTCTTAAGATATTAGATGCTTAACCAAACAAAAAATAGTAAATATCAACAGTTTAATTGGTTTTCCAAAAACCTTACTGTTAGACTTATTGTTTTAAGCCTACTACAAATATTTCTGTTCATTAATAGTACAAAAGCACAGGAAAAACTTGAATATAGTTGGACCTGCTATCAGGTTAATTCAATTATTAACTCTGGAAAAGATCTTTTCAATGATAGCAAATACGAATTGGCTATTATCAAGCTAAATGAAGCCATTAACCTGAGCATTCAGGACAGTTGCCCCCAGCTTATTATCAGGGCATATAGTCTACAAGCAAAAGCCTTTTTATATCAATACGATTATGATAAAAGCATTACTAATTACCTAAACGCAATTGCCGTTGCCGAAAAGATAAAATCCGATTCCTTGCTTGTTAATCTTTACCAATCCATTGGTGATATATTCTTTCAGATTCGTGCTTTCGAAAAAGCAGTGGAATACTACACAAAAACCTTGAACCTACAATTAGCTAAAGAGGATAAGGCTCTTGGTTTGTACCTTTTAGAAAATATTGGTTTATCAAACCTTGGCTACGGAAACAGTGATGGTGCGTTGCAAGCTTATCAAAGATTACTATCCATCACGGAGCCAGAAAATTATCTAGAAGTTAGAATTCGGACTATCTTTCAAATTAGCGAGATTTTCAGAAAAAATAATGATTGGGGAAAAGCGATTGAGTACTGCGAAAAATTACACAAAAAATTGCTGGGAAAAAATGATTTAGTTGGTGCTGTACTTGCCCTTAACAACATGGGTTCTAATCAGATATCAAATGGTGATTTTTTATCAGCAGAGCAAACATTGCACAAAGCCTTAAATATTACCAAAGGTCATCAAATACCTTCCACAGTACATGCTGGTATATACACTAACCTTGGAATATGTTATCAAAATCTGGGAAACTATACCCAGTCGCTCAATAATCTAAAAAATGCAACAGAATTCATCAAAGGTGAACCATATCCAGCACAGCTAGCCGACATATATAATACAATGGCTTGGGTTTACTATCGAAAGGGCGATTTGTACAATGCTTCTCAGCATAGTAGATTATCCATTGAAAAAGCCATTGAATCCAATGACCCTTCCATACTTGCCACTTGCTATTATACATATAGTCAACTACTTCGAGAAGGCAATGATCATGTGACAGCCCTTGATTACTACGAGAAATACTCAAAACTAAGAGATTCGTTAGAGCTAGAAAGAAGAATTGAAAACGAAAAGAATGAACATTTAGCTAAACAAATTGAAAAGACCGAAAGGGAGCAGCGACTTTACATTGCTGATAAGGAGATGCAAGAGCTAATTCTCAAACAGCTAAGGCTCGAATCAGAGAGTCAAAGACAAGAAATTGAGCTGCTAAAAAAGGAACGAGAGTTAGAGCAATCAGAAAAGGATAGGGTTTATCAAACTTTGATGCTGGCAAAACGAGAACAAGAAGCAGCACTTCAGCAATCCACAATACGTAATCTTGAGCAGGAAAATGCCATCAAAGAATTTCAGATTCGGCAAAAAGAGGCAGAAGAATTACAAAGAGAAAAGGAAATCGCCTTATTGCAAAGCGAGAAGAAGCGACAAGAACTTCAAATCGAGAAGGAAGCTGAAGCCCGAAAACGGGCTGTGTGGATGCTAGTTCTTAGTTCATTAGTTTTAATTATTGTAATTGCAAGTCTTGTTGTTACCCGAAAAAAGAACCTGCTCCTTGCAGAGCAGAAGAAAACGATTGAAGAAAAGAATGTTAACCTCGAAAAAGCTAATGCCGATATTATTGAAAAGAACTTACAGCTAAGTGAACTTGCCGAAGAAGTTAGAACCCAAAACGAAGAAATTACTGTACAAAAAGATTTAATTGAAGAAAAAAACAAGGATATTACTGATAGCATTCAGTATGCCAGCTTAATTCAAAATGCTGTTTTACCTCCCATTGAGAATTTGAAAGATAACTTTTCTGATTTTTTTGTTCTCTACAAACCTCGGGATATTGTAAGCGGAGATTTTTGGTGGTGTCACAATAACCATTCAAGAAACATTTTAGCCGTTGCCGACTGTACAGGACATGGGGTCCCGGGAGCTTTTTTGAGTATGTTGGGGTCAACTATTTTAACAGAAATTGTGAATCAATTCCCGAATATTAGGTCAAATGAACTTTTAGATCAATTACAAAAAAAGATGATCAGCGCATTAGTTCATGGGAAAAACACAGATCCAAGACGAGATGGAATGGATATAACGGTTTGCATTTTTAATACCAAAAATAATGATGTAGAGATTTCAGGGGCAAACAATCCAGTGTATGTGCTAAGCGATGGTATAATAGAAATTATTAAGGGGGATAAAACCCCAATAGGGCTGAGCGAAGATTCAAATAAAAGATTTACCCTAAAAACATGGGCAGCAAAACCAAAAGATAGATTTTATCTCTTTTCCGATGGTTTTGCCGATCAATTTGGGGGAGAATTTGGAAAAAAATTCTTGTACAAAAATTTTAGAGAACAATTGGTAAACAGCGGTCATCTTAATATGCAAAGCCAAAAACAATATCTCGATGATGCATTTCTGAACTGGCAGGGCTATAACGAACAGGTTGACGATGTTCTGGTTGTAGGAATTGAAGTATAACCCATTTAGCTAACCCTTGATTATTTCAAACCTCATATTAGCATCTCAATACTTCATTTAATCCTAGATTTATCTCAGCTTTTTTCTTGTTAAAAACATTGTTTGTAAATTCGCCCATTCTATAACAACACAAATACGTGATCATGAAAAAAATTGCGATGATAACCGGAGCCACATCAGGTATCGGAAGAGCAACTGCAATTCTACTTGCACAAAATAATTTTAGTATAATCATAACAGGTCGCAGACAACAACTTCTGAATGAACTTAAGAGAGAAGTTGAGGTTAAGTATAAGCAGAATGTATTGTCTATATGCTTCGATGTTAGAAATCTCGATGAAGTAGAGAAAGCCATTGATGGTATTCCTTCAGGTTGGAAAAATATTGATGTTCTTGTTAACAATGCTGGTCTGTCAGTAGGTTTAAATCCTATTCAAAGGGGCATAATCGACGACTGGGAAAGGATGATCGACACCAATATCAAGGGCTTGCTTTACGTTTCTAACAAAATTATACCCTTTATGATCGAAAGGGGTATGGGACATATTGTAAATATTGGTTCAATAGCTGGCACTCAGGTTTATGAGAATGGAAATGTGTATTGCGCAAGCAAATTTGCCGTTCATGCTCTATCGCAAGGCATGCGAACCGATCTACTTAAACATGGTATAAAAGTAACTGAAATTCGTCCCGGACTTGCCGAAACAGAATTCTCTCTCGTTCGATTTAAGGGTGATACCGATGCCGCTAAAAAGCCATACTTAGGGCTTACCCCTCTTTCAGGAGAAGATATAGCTGAAACTATTCTGTTTGCCATAACTCGCCCAGACCATGTTAATATCAACGACCTTGAAATTACACCAACGGCTCAGGCAAGTTCATACTACGTTTTTCGTAAATAGAATGCCAATTTGTTTTAACAAAGTGATTTTAAGTTTTCCCGATTTTTAAACTCTTCAATATTGTTCTCAATTTGATTTTTTTTCAATTTATAAAAACACCATATTATTCTTTTTTATTGTTTTTTAAAGACTTATGAAAGGGTGAGATTAAATGTAAGTTTTTGTGGTAAATTGATTCGAACTTTTTTATCGTTTTTTTTGTTTCAATTTGTATATTTACACTCATTATTAATCAAAAAATATGTCTGTTTCGTCAAACATTTGGATCATAAATAATTCTTTTTCCTTAATTGCAACTCTTTAAAATATTTAATATAAATCAAAAAATTACAGAAATGAAAAGCAAAAAGAACATAGTTAGGCTGTTATTCCTACTATTTGCTGTAGTAATTATGACATCGTGCCAAAAACGAGTTCCCTGTCCCGCTTATGCACAGAATACTACTATTGATGAAATTGTTGTTCCTCAATAATATCTCATTAGTTAAAGGTACTCCTTAATTGTTGATCATATGAAAGTAAAAAGTAAATTTTTATTATTTGCAATGCTTTTATTTGCCATTGCCGCATTTTTTAGCTCTTGCTCAAAGAAGACTTGCCCAGCTTATAGCAAAGTCAACGTTCATCAGCAAGTTGATCAAAGAGGATAGTTTTCTATCATTTTTTTAATATTGGCTAATTAGTCCAAACCTTCATAAGCGATTTTTGGTTGCTTAGAAGGTTTTTTATTGTTTTAAAGTTTAAATGTATTACGGGGAAATGCCAACTCCTTTTGGTTAATAAAATATAATTGGCTATTTTCAAATGTTTTAAAATTCGAATACAATGGATTCAATACAAAAAGAACTTAACGATGCTTCAGTAATAGCATTACGAGATTGTATGGGTTTAAAAAGTGATGAAACCCTTTTAATTATAACCGATGAGAAAAAACGGGAAATTGGTCTTGCCCTTCACCAAGCTGGTAAAGATCTTAGTAAAGAATCGCTTTTAGTTGAGATAAAATCTCGTGAAATAAATGGAGAAGAACCACCCGAACAAATTGCATCATTGATGAAAATAGTTGATGTTGTGGTTTGCCCAACGGCAAAATCGCTTACCCACACCAATGCTCGCCGTAACGCAGTAAAAGAGGGTGTAAGGGTTGGAACAATGCCGGGAATAACCGTTGACACCATGGTTCGATGCCTGAACGCCGACTATGATAAGATCATTGCCCTTACAGACTTCATAGCCGAAAAACTTATTGGAGTTAGTACAATACGTGTAGTTACCGAAAAGGGAACTGATGTAATCATGCCCGTAAAGGATAGAATGATAATACCCAGCCGGGGTGTATTGAAGCAAAAAGGTGAGAGCGGAAATCTTCCCTCTGGCGAGGTTTACCTTGCGCCCTGGGAAGACCAAACTAATGGAAGAGTGGTAATTGATGGTTCCATGGCCAGTGTTGGTATTTGTGAAACACCTATTACGGTTGATATCGTCAATGGTTATGCCGAAACCATAACAGGAGGAAAAGAAGCGCAAAAGCTAATAGAACTATTCGAGAAGTCCGGAAGGGAAGCACGTGCCGTGGCAGAGTTTGGCATTGGAACAAACTATAAGGCAAAGCTTATTGGCATGATCCTAGAGGATGAGAAGGTCTTTGGCACTATTCATATTGCCTTCGGCAATAATCTCACCATGGGCGGGCGTATTTCAGTCAGTAGCCATTTAGATGGTTTGGTGAAAGAACCTGACGTTTACTTCGACGATGAAATGATTATGAAGAAGGGTAAGATGATTGGGTTCGAGATGTAGATCACTCATTAAAATTTAATTTTCAAGAGGCTCTATCAAAAGCCTCTTTTTTTATTTTCTCTCTTTCGTGCTTTTGCAACAGCCCCTTTCCTATTTTCACTCCCTTGATATCACGCTGAGTAAACTTATTCGAATCTTAATTGTTTTTAAATCATATTTCTCCAAATATTCTTTTGCCATTTTTTAAACCATGTTAGTCAGTAAAGCATTGATCAATAGTATGAAAAAGTTATTTATTGCTACCATTGTCATCTTCTTGTTTACAGGTGCTTATTCCCAAAATAAAGGTGTTGTTATATCTGGATTAGTAAAAGATAAAAACGAAAAGTTTCCCCTGGAGTTTGTCAATGTAGTTGTTTACAATCAATCCAATAATACATTTATTTCGGGGACAATTACTGATGATGAAGGTCTTTTTAAAATCGATGGAATAACGTCAGGGGAATACTTCGTTGAGATATCCTACGTTGGATACGAGCAGCAAAAAATTCCTTTCGTTGTGGGGAGGCTTAGCAGTTTTCTTGACATTGGAACAACATACTTATCCGAGATCTCTACTGCCTTAGAGGGTGTCAGCATCATTGGTTCACGTCGTGAAGTAGCTTCACAAATGGATAAAAAAGTATTTACCCTCGAAGATAATTTAACTCAACTTGGAGGGTCTGTCCTACAGGCAGTTCAAAATTTACCAGGGGTTACCATCGATCAGGATGGAAAACTTTACCTGCGGGGAAGCGATAAGATCACCGTATTGATCGATGGCAAGCAAACTGCAATAACCGGAATGGGCTCACAAAGTGGACTTGATAACCTTCCTGCCTCAGCCATAGAAAGCATTGAAATCATTAACAACCCATCATCGCGTTACGATGCCAGCGGAATGGCCGGTATAATAAATATTGTCTTTAAAAAACAGCAAGAACATGGGTGGAATGGGAAAGCAGGGCTTACTAGTGGTTTAGGAAATCTATGGGTAAAAAAAGACAATGTAGATGGTATTAGAAAGCCTTATCAATACACTCCAAAAATAAATCCATCATTATCTACAAATTACAGGATTGAAAGCTTAAATATCTTCTTCATGGGCGATCTACTTTACCATAAACAAATGATGAAGTATGAATTTAGCGATCGATATTATGAAAATGGAGAAATTGTTAATCAGGTATTTCTTGAAAACAGGACACAACCCATTTACAACATTAAACTTGGCATAGATTGGATGCCAAATAAGCACAACTCATTTACGTTTTCTTCTCTTTTCAATTACCGAGAGTATACCGATTTAGGCGATATTCCATATGATGATGCACTCACAGGCAATAGAATTAGACTTTGGCAGTACTACGAAAACGAAATTAATCAAACACTTTTTGCAACCATAACCCATAAATATAGCTTTGTGCAGCCAGGGCATACTTTGGTATCATCATTTAATTATTCTTTTCGCAGGAAGGATGAGACTTTCAACTTCACGAATCAAACACCTGAAATTACAGGAACCGATACAACAATGCTTGTGGCCGATGAAAATATTTTCGATCTTACGATCGATTATGTTCGCCCACTTCGTTCCGGCAGAATTGAAGTAGGTGCTAAAAATCGTGCAAGAATTTTTCCTAACGATATCATTTTTAAACCCGGTGTCAACTCTATCCTCGATTTGGGCTTATCTGGTACTGCAGAATACAGGGAATGGCTTTCAGCAATTTATGGTAATTATGTGTATGAACGTAAACATTTAGAGTTGGAGGCTGGTCTACGTATTGAGTATGTTAAAGTTGACTATTTAGTAGATCCAAATCATAGTGTTTATAGCAGCGATGGATTTTTTTACTTTGATCCCTTTCCAACGTTCAGAGCCTCCTATATACTAACTGAACATAGTCGATTATCTTTTTTTTACAATAGGCGTGTAGATAGGCCTGAGGAAAAAGATCTTCGGGTTTTTCCAACCTACGCCGATCCAGAAATCCTTCAAATGGGGAACCCAACGCTAATCCCCCAGTTTACCCAAAGTATCGAATTGGGATACAGACATTCTTGGCAGCAAGGATATTTTTACACTGCCCTTTACCATAGATTATCGACCAATATTCTAACCAAAATAATCACAGAAATTCCTGAAACAAATAGATTTGCCTCAGTCAATCAAAATGCTGATAAAGGCCAAAATAGTGGTTTAGAGTGGATTTTCACTCAACAATTGTTGAAGAATTTAAAAATTAACACCAGTGCCAATGCATATTTAAATAGAATTGATGCATTTACCATAACAAATGCTTACCCCACAAATGTTAACTTTTCACGTAAAGAGCAAAAAGCTTGGACAGGAAATGTAAAATTCAATTTGATGTTCAAATTGCCCTGGCAATCAGATTTTCAGATAACAGCGATATATCTTGCTCCAGATATTATTCCTCAAGGTAAGATTTTAGAGCGGTATTCAATTGACGCTGCTATTACCAAAGAAATTCAAAAAGGAAAAGGAGAATTATTTATTAGTGCATCTGATATTTTCAATACAATGATAATGAGATATGATCTTGATGGTGCTACCTTCTCATTAATATCCAATGATTATTTGGAGACACAAGTGTTGCGATTCGGATATCAGTTTAGGTTTTAGTTTACCCTTATACATACATAAACAGAGAGCCCCCAGCCATGCAAGGCTGGGGGCTCTGAGGGTTGGCGGCGACCTACTCT
>Ga0334882_1000872_pt1 | contig 41016 bp, 40 predicted proteins | sample GraSluR1_MG_5_FD_207226 | JGI IMG/M metagenome (GOLD analysis project Ga0334882, IMG submission 207226) | Sludge microbial communities from methane-producing bioreactor in Wageningen University, Netherlands - Granular Sludge_15_04-R1 | ecosystem: Engineered > Bioreactor > Anaerobic >... | reverse complement strand
TACAATTAAAGGGATCTGTCATGAAAGTAACCACCACTGCCGGCCTGGTGATAGCCTCAACAGCTTCAGCATTAATGCTTATGCGATGCGGGGAGAAACCCAAAACACCGCCAAACATCCTGCTGATACTTGCAGATGATCTTGGTTATTCTGATATCGGTTGCTATGGCAGCGAAATTGAAACCCCCAACCTCGACGGACTGGCAGTAAATGGCGTTCAGTTCACCAGCTTCTATTCCACGGCAAGAAGCTGTCCCAGCAGGGCGAGCCTGCTTACCGGACTGCATCCCCATCAGGCCGGACTGGGTTCGATGGTTGACAATACTACCAGGGCCCCGGGTTATCTGGGTGAACTGAATAATCAATGTGTGACAATTGCTGAAGTCCTTCGCGGGTCAGGGTACGGTACATATATGACCGGCAAATGGCATGTTGCTCATTCTCAGGATGGCAGCGACAAGCACAACTGGCCGGTGCAAAGGGGATTCGATCACTATTATGGTATCATCAGTGGTGCCACCAGCTTCTTTGATCCGGAGATGCTGGTGTACGGGAATGATACTTTGCTCTCCTCCCCTCCCGGTTATTACATGACTGATGCAATTTCAGACACCACGGTAAGCTTCATCGACCGGCACTTTAGGAAAACTCCTGAAAAGCCCTTTTTCATGTATGTGGCTTATAATGCTCCCCACTGGCCAATACAGGCCAAGCCTGAGGATATTGAGAAATACAGGGGGATGTTTGATGCCGGGTGGGATAAGCTCAGGGAGGATAAGCTGAAGAGAATGACCGAAATGGGATTGATAAAACCTGAATGGGACATAACAGATGCCTATCAGGGTCAGGCATGGGACGATGTTGTACTCAGGGAGTGGGAACTTGCCAGGATGGAGGTTTACGCCGCAATGGTCGACTGCATGGATCAGGGCATTGGGCGGATAATAAAGAAACTGGAAGAGGAAGGACAGATGGACAACACCATCATCATTTTTCTTTCCGATAACGGGGCTTGCGCTGAAACGTGGAGCCCGCAGAATCCATGGGCCAGCAATTTCGGTCCGGCGTTTACCCGCGACAGCCTTATTGTCGATTATTCCAACGACGGTTCAAAACTGCCCGGGCCCCCTGATACATACCATAGCTATGGACGGGGATGGGCTCACTACAGCAACACTCCTTTCAGGGGATTCAAAAGCGGTACTTTTGAAGGAGGTATTGCCTCCCCTTTTATCGTCTACTGGAAGGGTGAGACGGTAAAAGACAGAGACCTCCGTGAACAGGTGGCCGGTCTGATCGATATAATGCCGACACTGGTTGAGGCTTCGGGTGCAGAATACCCTTCATTATACAATGGCAATGCGATTATAGGCATGGAAGGCAAAAGTCTTGTAGGCGCCATACTCAGGAACGAGGCAATCGAGAGAGATTCCTACTACGTCGAGCATATTGGCAACAGAAGTATGATTCATGAGAGCCGCTGGAAAGTGGTTAAGCCGGGCAGGCAGCCATGGCAGCTGTACGATCTTCAGCAAGACCGTACGGAAACCAGAGATATGTCACGCGAGATGCCTGAGATGACCAGAGAGCTATCCGACAAATGGGAAAGATGGGCATGGAGAGCGAAGGTGCTCCCCAAACCAAACTGATACGTCGCCCGGCTTCCGGTGCCCGACCTCCGGTCAGGAACAAAGTCTCCGGGGTTGGCATATTGGAACACTCCATGCTCCATGCGTTGCGCAGCAGCAATTCCTACGTCCCCTACACCCCCAATGCCTTACGCCCTTATACGCCATTTACGCCCCCTATTTATACCCCTCTGGCGCGTGTCTTATTTTTGTTGCCTGCTCGAATGCATATCCCATCTTAAGTAGTTTGTCCTCCTTAAACGGGCGGGCAATGAAAGTAAGGTTTACAGGTTCGCCGGCTTCTGTGTACCCCATCGGAACTGTAAGGCACGGATAGGCAGCAGTGGCTGCAAATCCTGCACTCGAGTTATTCATCGACAGAACAGCATCAAGGTTATGCCCGGTCATAGGCTTGTCGAAATAGAGCACTCCTGATTCGTGCAATGCAGCTTTTGTCTTCTCCAGCTCTTCGCCTGCGAGGTCTTCGCCAAGCATCCCGACAAAAAGGGTTTGTTCGTATGGTATCCTGTTAATGGTATCCTGCCTGTTGAATTCGGTTATGTCGGCAACAGAGCGGAATGTGATCTCCTCAGAGGCATGATTCTCAAGGTATGCTGCGAGGTCTGCTTTCATATCGGCTCCCAGAACCATGCCGAATCCTGAGAACGGAACACGCTCGGGATCATACTCAACGATCTCTCCACCAAGCGCGGCGATTTTTGCCACTGTCATTCTATAGATTGAGTCCCTCATGAACTGACTAATGGCACCGAACCTTAATCCTTCGAGTGTTCCTGTTTCGATATCCTCCCAGTATTTTTTATCCCGGGGTTTACCGACAGTTACCTGATCGTCGCTATCCTCGCCGGTCATTGCCGATAGCAATATTGCATTGTCAATCATGTTTCTGGTCATGGGCCCCGGAGTGTCGTATGTCGACGAGATCGGAACAATTCCTGTCCTGCTCAACAGTCCGATAGTAGGTTTCAGACCGGCAAGGGAGCCTTTGCTTGAGGGGGATAGTATTGACCCGGAGGTCTCGGTTCCCACAGCAGCAGCGGCAAAATTGGCTGCCATGGCAGCGCCGCTACCCGAGCTGGAGCCACCGGTGTCGAAGATTTTGCGGCCGTACGGATTCAGCGTCTGGCCACCGACAGCGCTGTAGCCGTTGGGGCAGTTCGCCGAGAGGAAATTAGCCCATTCGCTAAGATTGGTCTTGCCGAGAATTATGGCTCCGTGTGCTTTCAGCTGCTTCACAATAAAGGCGTCGCCGGTGTGGTTATTCTGCAGCGCCACGGCACCGGCGGTGGTGGCCATTCCTTCAGTATTGATGTTATCTTTTAGCAGCACCGGCATGCCGAATATCGGGTGAGTGGCAGAAGCAGCTTCATTGTCGCGCCGGCGGGCTTCCTTAACGGCGTCGGGATTAATTTCGATTACGGCGTTGAGCATCTTCTCACGGTCGTTCTCGTATTTAACGATGCGGTATATGTACCACTGGGTCAGCTTCTCGTAAGTGAGGGCACCTGATTCAATGTGTGACTGGATGGTTGGGATATCCTGCTCGAAGATGAGGGGCATAAGAGTCTGGTAATCCTCTTCCGAAAAGTTTCTTATCTGCGGGGCAGCGTGGGCCAGCATTTCATTTTTATCTCTTACCCGCGACTGGATCAGTACAAACCGCATCTTCCGCGACCTGTGGTCGGCATTAGCGGCAATTTCTTCAGATTCATCGTATGGAACCCATGGTTCGATAACGGTTTTAGGCTTCGGCGTACAAGCAAACGCCACCAGTAATAACAGATAAATTGTCTTTTTCATAATCCCTGATTTTATTATAGTATTCTCACTATACTCCGCTTCACCCTCTGCGCCATTTTTTTACGCCTCCTGCCCCATTCTGCCCTCTGCGCCATTTTATTACGCCTCCTGCCCCATTCTGCCCTCTGCGCCCTCATACGCCTTTTACGTCTTTACGTCTTCACGTCTTTACGTCATTTTTTGTAAAGTTATTCCGATTTCGCTACTCTGCAAATTTGAAACAAAATAATGACCTGCCTGTTATACTTGTAACACTTAATCGAGTACCAGCCAATGGCATTTTACCAGTTAATAAAAACCCAGAAACTACCTGCAACCTTAAATGAGGTATGGGATTTCATTTCGAGTCCGGCCAATCTGAAAGAGATAACACCGCGTCACATGGGGTTTATAATAACCGGCAAAACCGGAGAAGGCAAAATGTATCCGGGTATGATTATCACATATAAGGTTAGTCCGGTATTCGGCATAAAAATGAACTGGGTTACAGAAATTACCCATGTGAGAGAGTTCGAATACTTTGTAGATGAGCAGAGAGTCGGGCCTTACTCGATGTGGCATCATGAGCATAAGATAGAACCCATCGAAGGGGGCATTTTAATGACAGATATTGTCACATATCAGCCTCCGCTGGGTTTCCTTGGGGCACTGGCCAATAAGCTGTTCATCAAAAAGCAACTTAATCAAATATTTGACTACAGAACCATTGCCCTCGAAAAGAGATTTGGTGTTTACGCACCCATGGTGCTCCAGGCATAAAAGTAGCCGAAAGCTTTATATATTTGAAAGATTAAAATAATTATGCAGCACTCAGTGGTGCACATGGTCTTTATCACAACCCAGCCAGAAAAGCATTATAACAAGAAGCCAGAATGAAAGCAGTCCGACAAATTCAATTATTGACAATTATCATCGCAGTGGCCACATTAGTGAGTTGCCGGCAAGACAATGCACGCGAATTCACTCATTATAAAATAAATATGTCGATAGACCCTGAAGATCAATATATCGAAGTTGACTGCTTTCTGGATATCCAACCCGGCAACACCGGCGACACCCTATATTTCTATCTGCACCGGCAGCTTCAGATCGGAAGCCTGACTGTCAACGGCAATAAAGCCATTTTCCTCAGCCACGATACCAGTGATATACGCTATATGCCAGATGCAACAAGGTATGCTCTGATTATTGATCAACCGGAAGAAAATCCTGTAAATCTTCATCTGAATTACTCTGGCCGCATCACTGAATGGAACCAGTGGAGCGCAAGCGTAATAGGCAGGGAGTGGACGGAGCTCGGTCTCTATTTTCCCTGGTATCCTTACAATCCTTCCTTCAATCCAATCACTTACGAAGTAAAAGTGAATCATGATCCGGAATACCAGACATTTATGACAGGCAACGAGAAAAAGGAAGAAGGCTATACCATTTACGAAACCGATAGTCCGGGCAGTGACATGGTATTATGCATGTCAAAGGAGCTCAAAATTATTTCAAGAGAAATAGACCGCTATAATCTTAAAATCGTACACAAAACCTTTTCAGAAAAACTGATTGACTCTCTCTCCTGCGACATGGAGTCAATACTTAGCCTGTTTGGCCAATGGTTCCCCCAGGGTAACAATTCGGTATGCATTGTAGAATCGATGCGGGAGGTCGGCGGCGGATATGCGCGGATAGGCGGCCTTTACCTGTCGGAGCTCAACGAGACAGATTTTTTGCAGTCACGTAAACCTTTCACCCGCTATCTCGCCCATGAGACGGCTCATCTGTGGTGGTACAGGGCCAATACAAACAGCTGGGAAGACTGGCTGAACGAAGGATTTGCCGAGTATTCTGCGCTGATGGTGCTGCGCGAGTTGTACGGGCCGGAATATTTCAACAAGTGGATAGAAAGCAAAAAGAAGTCATCTGAAGGAACCGGACCAGTGTGGCACACCAACCGTGATGGAGAAGAGGCATATGCCATCCTTTATGATAAGGCCCCGCTGCTGCTCTATGAGCTTGAAGGGAAAATAGGTGGTGAGCCGTTCAAACAACTTATGCGCGATCTTATCATCAACAAGGTGTCAACCACAAGCCACTTCATGAACATACTTGAAGACCTGGAAGGCAACGAAACGGCAGAATGGTTCCTGAACAAACTGAAGAGCTAAATGAAAACCACGCTCTGAGCCCTCAGTGCAAAATCTATTGCAGGAGTCCCCGGTTAGCAGGCAATGTCAATCACTCGTAAGCAGGATCAACTCTTACGGCCACACCCCGTCGCAAACCTGACAGCATTGGCGAATCTACTTACCGTTTTGCCACTTGGATCCTACAGGCCTCCCGGAAACTATGCGGCTGACCTTCATATATTTTTATCTTGAAGACAGATCAAATGACCTTGTTACCTTAATCTCCGGAGTGTTATTGTAAATATCCTGCAGTCTGGAAATATTTTCAGCATCAAGCGACTTCATTAATTCACTTATTCTGTTTAGCATCTCAATATGTTCTGCGGTTAACTGGTCGTCATTTTCAAATGCATAATCCAATATGGGCGCATATTGATAAATTGGATATTCGGTTCCTAAAATGGCTGCCAGATCAGGACTAAGTTTCCCTACAACAGAAACCAGCCCTGAATACCTTCCGGGGAATCCATATTGGTTTAAATCAATTTCTCCATTTTGCAATTTTAACCACAATTCATTACTGAAATCAAACTGATCTCTGCTAAAGTCTATCATTACTGTACTTGGATCAACAAGCATCCATCGCTGATCACTTACGTTCCATACCTCACAGATTGTGTGACTCAAATGAAAGCCAGGCCTTAAATAGGTAACGTGTCCTGTTCGAATCCTGGCCGGTATGCCTCGATATTTCAATATAGATGCCAGTAAAATTGCATTATGTCTGCAACCTAATATCAAACGATCTTCAATTTTACGGTCTTTATTTATCCCAGAGGAGTCATGAGACAAAAGGCCCTCCAAAATCGATTTTACGGATGGATATTTGACTGACTCATCATTCCTTCTCTCTTCAGGGAAATGATTCCGTACTTCAGGCAATTGAGCAATAGGGTGAATAAACTGTGATCTGATCAGCTCGCAAAGCTCTGGTAATGAGTCAGGGAGGTTGTCATAGAGGTATGCAAATTCTCCCGGTTCGGTAAAAGTGCTGTACTGACGGTAGAAGTCCAGTACCGAAATACTGTCTTTGTTAAATTTGCCTGTCAAGCCTTGTCCATTATGCTTTTGCGGGTCGTTTTGGGCAAAAATGCATTGCATGAATGAGAATACCAATAGAATAAAAACTGTTCTTTCCATGATTAATATGTTTAAGTAGTTAATTTATTTAACTTTATTTAGAAAATTTTTTATTCGGGATTAATGTATCTTCTGAGATCATTTACGTAGGATTCAAATGCCTTCACTCCTTTATCAGTAATCGACAACATGGTTTTCGGGTAATTATTCTTAAATGTTTTTTCAACTTCAATGTACCCGGCTTCCTGCAGTTTTTTTATCTGTATACTGATATTACCCGCAGCGGCTTTGGTCTCTTCCTTAATATGCATAAACTCAATTTTCTCTGAGCCCACTAGCATGGACATAATTGCCAATCGTAATTGCGAGTGCAGGAGGGGATCCAAGTCTTTATACATAATACTCTATTCTTTTGCCGTTTTTAAAAAATATCCGGGAATCAGATAACAGAAAATAATAGCTGCTCCCATAATTAATAAAGTGCTTTCGTTTGTTACAAATGTAGAGACGATAGCGAATAAAAAAAATGCAATACCTCCGATAATAACTGGTTTAAATTTTATAAGTAGTCCTGTTATTGTTGTTGCAGTACCCATTATTAATAGAAAAAAGGGAGGTGGAGGTATCTGCAGGCTGATACAAAGAATTATTGTAACGGGTATCGAAGCCCCGGTTACTTTCCACAGAACATTGGTAAACCTGTCTAACTGGCTAAATACTTTTTTATCCCTCTTTCTATCCATAAAATGCTCGATTATAAACCCGATAAAAACAATTACAAGCCAATTGCCAATACTTAACGACAACATTAGTTCATGAGCCTCCCTGCTTATTAAAATTTTAGTAACCAAAAAATGCGATAAGCTGCCCAGGCTCATGATCCAGCCCCAAAGCAGAAAGAAATTCGCATTTTCCTTGTAATTCATTTTAAAATTTAAAATATGCTTCTGAATCAGATCAAAGCTCTCCTCGGGTGTTAAAATATTTTTTTCCATAATTTAAGGTTAACTATTTTGTTTTTTTCGGTACAAATATAAACTTGTTTATTTTATTAACCTAATAAGTTTGACGATTTTTTACCTCAATATAAAAGTATTACAACTGCAGGCATATCTGCTGTACTTGCGAACCTGTATTCCCACAAAACAGCAGGGCCAGGAAATCACATTATTCATGGTCATTACACCATTATGCATACTACGCCTTCAACGCCATTTGCATTTGTTGATCAATTGTTAATTATTTCACAATGCCGCAATCGAATTTATCCCTATTATTGCGGTTACTAAAACTTAACGATAAGACGAATCATTCCATTCGTCTTAAATAAAAACGGATAAAAATGAAGAGACTTCTTATTCTTATTGCATTGGCTTTGCCGGCCGTTATGAGTGCACAGGACCTGAAATCGGTACTGGAAAACAGCAGCTTCGGTGTCAGGGGCGGTCTGACCATCTCCGACTACATTCCATTTCCATCGCACAGGGTTGACCCAAGGATAATGCCTTTCGCAGGCGGATTCGCCGAATATGAGGTAAAAGAGGGTATTATATTCAGACCCGAGCTTCTTCTGATGTTCATTGGCGGAAAACAGCACACCTTCCTTCCCAACACCACTAACCCCGAATACCTGTCCGACGAAAGACTGACATACATCTACCTGCCGCTAAATGTAAAATACAGGTGGAAGGGTGTCGATCTAATGGCCGGGCCACAATTCGGATTCCGTCTCTCAGCAGAGTATACAAATACAATTGTAGATAATGGAACCGTAACATACGAGACAGTGGAAGATATCAGTGAGCACAGGCGTTTTGTAGATTTCGGCATTGGCATAGGAGCAGCTTATCCGCTCACTGAACAGATCAGCGCCGAACTAAGGTACAGCTACGGACTCACGACAATCAATAATTTCACTACCACCGTTAAACTTCACACCAGCATCCTCCAGGCAGGCATATCGTTTAAAATCAAATAGACCCATAAAATATATTTGCTAATAAGACCACCCCTTCCTATATTTGACTCAGAAAGCCAAAACAAAAAATAATAAATATATGGAAGTCGCTGGTTTGGGTATTCTTACAATTCTTGCCATAATAGGTTTTATCTGGCTGTTGCCCATATTAATAATCTTAAGCTCCGGTAAAACCACCATAGGCGAAAAGCTGGCATGGGTACTGGCCGTGCTTTTTATTTCATGGTTCGCATGGATCTTTTATATGTTGCTCGCCCCGCTTAAAAAGAAATACTGAATTAATGGTATTTAATGAGGTCCCACCAAACCATACCAGAACAGGAGGCATCCTCTGGAACCGTACCGGCCCAGGAACCCCCGTTCTACAACTGCCACACCCACATCTTCAATTTTGAACATGTAAACAGTGGTTTTCTTAAAGGCATGATACCCTTGTGGGTTGGACTTACAGCATTCATCCTGGCTGCATCAGCGGGCTGCCTCATTTATAATATCATCAGCAGTTTCTTATCCTATGAATGGTACTGGAAGGTATTCACAGGCATCCTGGTCATTTTACTCCTGGTCGGTTTTGTTTTGCTCCTGCTGCTTTTCCTCGTTTCAATCTTTCCTGTCAGCGTGGATAAGCTGCTCAGAAGAAACAGGATAAGGAGAATAATATGGTTCCTGCAAAAGATAATACCGGGTGAGTTCGATTCTCTTGAGCGCTATGCCAATTTTATTCTGCACGCCCATGATATAGCCAAAGGAAAGCCTAAGCCCCAGAGAGAAATACTTGAAACCCTCCAGTCCTATTTTCCTGAAAGAACCAGGTTTGTACTTCTAAGCATGGACCTCGATTATATGGTTGATAACAGGAATCAACAAACAAGCACCACCTATTATAACCAGCTGGAAGACCTGAAGGTACTTAAAAACGACCCTTACTTTAAGGATAAAAAAACAGGTGAAGATCTTCTGTTTCCCTTTATCCATGCCGATCCGAGAAGGCTGACAAAAGACAAAGGCTTTTTTGAATACATGAAAGATGGACTTTTGTCGGGTGATTTCAGCGGCATAAAACTCTATCCGCCGCTGGGCTATTTCCCTTTTGACATAAGACTGAAGCCTGTCTACGACCTGGCGCTCAAACACAATCTGCCTGTTCTGGTTCACTGTTCCATGGGTCCGGTTTATTACCGCGGCAAGGTGAGAACAATGAAAAATGAAGGATATTACGCACAGGGAAAGTTTATACACCCCATAACAGGAAATGTTCTTTGCGGAAAAAAGCCGGGGGAATTTACCCCGCATTTCACCCACCCCCTGAATTACTACTTTCTGATGAACTGCCCCGGGAAACTGGCTGAGTACTGGAATCGCTGCATGCAGGAAAGGTACTTTGATCTTGAAGGCCTCCCTATGGGTGAATTCACTGAGGAATATCTGAAGGATTACAGTAACCTGAAGATATGCCTCGGGCATTATGGGGGAACACTTGAGTGGCGCAGGTACCTTGACAATGCATGGCTGCCAAAAGAGCGGATCGATTTTTCAGATGCTGAGTTCATGAAAAATATTTTCCACGGGAAAAACGGAATGTGGAAATACCTTCCAAATAATGGTTCTAATGCAGGTTGCAAAAGGAAAAATGACCTTAAAGCCATGAATTGGTTCAGCATTGTTTCAGAACTGCTGAAACTTAATGGTGAGGATCAGAATATGGCTCTTTTTCCTAACCTTTATGCCGACATTAGTTACAATCTCTCTGAAGAGTCAATACTGCCACTTCTGAAAGTGAGACTGGAAACCGATATGCAAATACGGAATAAGATACTCTTTGGAACCGACTTCTACATGGTAGCCATGGAGATGACCGAACGCAGGGCTACAATCAATATGCGTGCATTTATAGGCGAAGATAATTTCAGGCAGATTGCCGTTGAAAATCCCAAACGATTTCTTCTCTGAAACTGAATCATATCTTTTTTGTCACCGTTACAACGGAACCTGTAGTATCATACCTGAACATGATCTTTCTGCCCGATCAGCACTGATATGCTCAACACACCTCCGCCTCTGATTTCAGATGAGGTTAATGACAATCCCGCCTCCCTGGCAAAGTACTCCATGCCGCCTGCTTTCATATAGTTCCTGAAATTCCGGTAATGGTCGCCCCCGGCAAATTTTTCTATTCCATAGGCAACCGACCGGTATATGCCAGCAGGCATCGGACAGTTATAATCGGCGATGATAACCCGTGATGCAATCCGCTTCATTTCATAAAGTATCTTAATCGCCAGTGCAGGCTCAAACTGGTGAACAGCCATAGAAGTTACCGCAACATCAAACTCATTATCAGCAAAGCACGACAGGTCGGAAGCATCGAGCACTTTGAAGCTGGCATTGGCAATCCCTTTCCTGGCAGCCCTTCGCGATGCATAATTTATCAGATCCTTTTCTATATCGACTGCCGTAACACTATTCGCCCTCCGTGCAATATCAATGGCAAGCGTCCCCGGTCCGCAGGCAATATCAATAACTCTTTCCTCAGGATCAATTCTGGCGACCACACCCCTCCGCAAACCAGACAACAGTGGATCAATCACAGCATTATACACAATTCCCTTCCAGTAAAAACCCATAACAAGAGCATCTTAACACGCAATATTACCACAATTATTCTACCCACTAATAAAACTCCTTATATGATCTTTTATCCTACCTACTTCCCTATGCCAATATGCCATTAAGTCATTATGTCACTCCGACATTACGTCATTTTACGCCATTTACGGCTTAATCTTCTCAATACGTTTATGCAGTTCAAGATAATGGGACAGGGCTGCTGACCCGTACCAGCTGTAATTTTCTACAGCCAGTACACCGCTGGTTATGGCCGGATCGCCCTGCATCATCTCATTGACCTCCTCTGCTGAAACAGAGTTGATGATGAATATACCCCTATAAGCATTTTCATTCGGCCCCAGCGGACCGGCAACTACCAGCTTACCCTCTTCTGCAAGTTTTGAAATATTATCCATATGTCCCCTGAACAGGCTGTCGAGCACCTCTTTATCTGATTCCTGACTTGGTCCGGTCTTCAGAATAACCAGGGTATACATCTTCATCCCGTAGTCATCGGCCCCCAGGCTGGCAGCCAGTTCAGCATCATAACCTGTCTCCACGGTCTCCCTACCTGTGCACCCCAATAAGAAGAGTGAAGCAACAAAAACTACCAATAGCTTTACAATTTTATCCATAACCTGTTAATATTTGATCGTAACTCCGTTTCAAATCAATAAACAAATCTAAAATACTATTTGTTTTTCGCACTATTCAAACCAATAAATTCCACAATATCATCCCCTTCTACTCCCATTAAACTATCTACGCCATTTACGCCGCCTACCCTATCCCCTGAATATTTATTTGCTAATAAATCACCCCGTTCCTATATTTGATTCCCGGAAGAAAGTATATTTAATTCCCGGGCAATATTATCAGGATACCAACAAAACCGATCTTCTGATGAGAAAAGGCCGCATAGTAATAATGGTAATATCAGGATTGATCCTGATTGCCTTCCTTGTGATATTTGATTACAGCAATATAAAATCGCGTCCCAACCTGGGATATCTGCTGGGTATGCTCTCTGCCGCCTTCAATATCCTGGCTATGATTCTCTCCAACAGACACGAACGGAAAGAGCAGGCCAAAACAAAAAAAATGAGATTCCAGTCTGCATTTAACTGACCTTTAAAGTGGAAAACAAAGAAAGCTATAGTTAATATGACTGCACCGTTTTTTGTAACCAAATCCCCGAAAAGTATAGGCATCGCAATTCTTCTTACCTTACTGTTTGGACCTATCGGATTGTTCTATGCAAGCGTATCGGGTGGACTGGTAATGACCATCACTCCAATATTCCTGGTAATCTTGTTTCTTTACGGATTGGGGATGGAATATGCCGCTCTGGTTGAATGGTCGTTAATCCTTATTATAATCTTCTTGTCAACATTTTGGCTGATAAATATTATCTGGGCTGTCATAAGTGTGAATATTTACAATAAAAAAATTGAAGATGAAGCCAAAAGACAATTTGAAATATGGAACAGCCTTAATGGCAGAGATCAAAATATTTATGTGCAAAACATCTATCAAAAACCTTCTGAATTAAGTGCGTCAGGACAAGAGGCATTACCCCCGGTCAAACCAAATCTCCAGGAATGGCTGAAAAAGAATCCCGGTAGAACAATTAATGACTATTTTATGAAATACGGCACTTAACTAAAGGCTTCTTTCAAACTGGTGTCCAAAGGGATTGTTTCAGTACAAGCACTTATAAAATTACAGAAACCCCAATTACCATGATACAGAAAGACTACATACTACGAATGATCGAGATGCTGGGAGAGATGATAGCCTCTATATTCGGACTCATCAGGAAGGGTGATTACACCAGGGCAACCGAAAACCTCACCCAGATCTACTACGACATGCTGAAACAGGACGCCGCCTTCTTCCGGAACCTCCCGGAAACCGATCTTACAGACAAACTCCTTCAGGAACACAACTACACCAACGGACACCTCGAGATCCTCGCCGAGCTATTCAATGCCGAAGCCGAACTCTCCCTGGCCCGTGGCGACATGGAAACCGCCCTTATTTACACTCGAAAAGCCCTTCTCCTCTTCGAATACGTTGACAAGGCATACAAAACCTACTCCCATGACCGTCTTGCCAAAATAAAAACTCTCCACGAACGGGTGAAAACAGCGTGACTAAACTCTTACAGGTACCCCAGATTACCATGTTCTATGCTCAGTGCCCTATGCCCCATGCCCCATGCTTTGTCAGCCGTAGCCATCAGCGAAGGCTGGCCCCATGCCCATGCCCATGCCTTGAGCCCATCACCTTTTCCGTTTACCTCATTTACCATTTACCGATTACCTTTTGCCATACCCCATGCTCCATGCTTTGTCAGCCGTAGCCATCAGCGAAGGCTGGCCCCATGCCCATGCCCATGCCTTGAGCCCATCACCTTTTCCGTTTACCTCATTTACCATTTACCGATTACCTTTTGCCATACCCCATGCTCCATGCTTTGTCAGCCGTAGCCATCAGCGAAGGCTGGCTCCATGCCCTAATAGGTCCCCTGCTTTCCCGGTGTCATTACATCACTACGCCACTACATCGCTACGACATTACGCCCTTATTTAACCAGCAACCAGCAACCAGTAACCAGTAAACCCACCCCCATGAAATCACCTCACCACAAAACAACCCTGATACTCCTGGCAGCTTTACTCTTCTCCTGCAATCCACCCATACCACCACCTGCACCTCTGTATCCGATCCCGTCGGCAGAACAGCTCGCCTGGCAGCAGATGGAGATGAATGCATTTGTCCATTTCTCAATAAATACTTTCACAGGACTGGAATGGGGTATGGGAAGCGAAAAAGCAGACCTCTTCAATCCCACGAATGCCAACCCGGAGCAATGGGTTATTACATTCAAAAATGCAGGATTTAAAGGAGTTATCCTTACAGCAAAACATCACGACGGTTTCTGCCTGTGGCCCTCGGAATATACGGAACACTCAATAAAGAACAGTCCATACAAGAACGGCGAAGGTGACATTGTTAAAGAACTATCCGATGCCTGCAGGAAGCATAATCTCAAATTTGGTGTCTATGTATCGCCCTGGGACAGAAATCACGCCCAATACGGAGAACCCGGGTACATTGAATATTACCGGAACCAGCTACGGGAGCTGGTTAACGCGTACGGACCATTTTTTGAAGTATGGTTCGACGGTGCAAACGGTGGTACGGGCTACTATGGCGGCGCTAATGAGAGGAGAAGGATTGACGGACGAACATACTACGACTGGCCGGGCACCATTGCAATGGTGGAAGAGATTAATCCCGGAACCATATTCTTCAGCGACGCGGGTCCCGGCTGCCGGTGGGTTGGAAATGAAAGAGGTATAGCCGGAGAAACAAACTGGAATACTATCTCCATTGATACCCTGTATGCAGGTAAACCGGGAATTGAACATCTGCTCGGCACCGGTTCGGAAGACGGTACCAGCTGGGTTCCCGCAGAAGTTGACGTCTCAATTCGCCCGGGATGGTTCTATCATGCTGAACAGGATTCGCTTGTTAAAACGGCAGAGAAGTTATTTGATATCTACCTGACGTCAGTAGGCAGAGGCGGAATGCTTTTGCTGAATGTACCACCTGACAGGCGTGGACTAATTCACGAAAATGACATTAATTCGCTGACCGGCTTCCGTAAGCTTTTGGACGAGGAGTTTAAGACCAACCTTGCTGCAGGAGCAAAGGCCAGGGGAACCAGTTACAGGGGAAATGAGAGGAAGTTCTCGCCACAGAACCTATTCGATAATAATCCTGAAACTTACTGGGCAACAGACGACAGCGAAACGACGGCTGCGGTTGAGATTGATCTGAAACCGGACAAAACAGTGAAATATATTGTTCTGCAGGAGTATATTAAGCTGGGCCAGCGGGTTAAATCATTTTCTGTTGAGGCACTGGTCGATAACCGTTGGCAGACTGTTGCAGAAGGAACCACTATCGGCTACAAACGGATTTTAAAGATAGAACCGGTAAAGACCGGCAAAATCAAAGTTGTGATTTCCGGTTCAAAAGCCTGTCCGGTAATATCAGGCATTGAAGTGTACTAGCTCACTCCCATGCCACTTCTCAAACAGGACTTTTAACTCCTTCTCATCACCCATCAAATCATGTTTTCCATCCGGCACCTTATGGAAACTTTTTTTACACTTCAGCAGCGAGTAAAACCTTTCTGCCAGATCTGGTTCAAGTACTTCGTCGGCCGTTGACTGGACTATTGTGATATTGCTCTCAATCTTGTGTGCAAATTTCATCGGATTGAGCACTCCTGTTACAAGATTCAGTTCCTTTTCATAAGCTTCAGGTGTCTGCAGCGACAGAATGGCTTCAGCCTGCTTCCACAGCTCAGACGTCAGGACTTTATTAGAAAACAGTGACACTGTATCTGTAACAGGATTTACCAGAAACACTTTGTCGAAAAGATGGGGATCGCTATTTACTATATTTGACACATAACAACCACCCATTGAATAACCAAGGGCATGCACCGGAATTTTATAATGCTCCTTCAGATAACCGGCTACGGTCCTTATATCGGTGACTGAACCGGTAAAACTGAATTTCCCCTCACTCTTTCTGTCACCACGATAGTTGATTTCTACTATTGAAACTGGGATAGCCTTTACCCATTCGCTTAATCTGACAAGCCTGCTCGAACCTGGAAAACCATGGCAGAAGAGCAATATTTCTTCCGGATTCTCAATGTGACCATAATGTTCGCAAACAATCCTGCATCCATCAATATCAATTGAAAATTGCCTTCTTCTGGAAGTTTCCACAGCTAATTCAGTTTTGTTATATTATTAATATTCATATCCTTATATAATTCCTGCCATCAGATGCCTTTCAGGATTAAAGCCAATGACACTGACAGGAACAAAACCACATCAACGTTAGACGCAAATTTGCAACAAAATTCCGTCATGTCCTTACGCTTCTTTACACCCTACATTATTCACGTATTACAAGCATCAACACGTGAACAAAATCAAAAAATCAATACCAATTCACGTATTTTACCTACAATACCGTGAATTTGGGCATATAATTCCTATCTTTGCATGTAGTTTTCAATTGAAAAGAACCAATATGATTCAAAGGATTGCAGAATACAGGGAAAGATACTATAACGCCCTGGCCGGCAGAGAGTCACTGGCAATATTGATAACTGAAGCCGAAGTCCCGGAACATGTATACAATTCGAACGCTATTGAGAACAGCACCCTTACCCTCGAAGAGACTGAGAAAATACTTAACCAGGTTGCGCTTGACAGGTACATTTCCGAAAGGGAGATATTTGAGGCACGCAATCTGGCGAGAGTAGTGGGTTACATATCTGGCAAAGCGTCGGAGAAGGAACTTGACAGAGAAATGATAAAACTGCTTCACCGGATGTTGATGGCGAATATTGACGACACAATTGCCGGCCGGTTCAGGCAATCCGGAGAATATGTCAGGGTAGGCTCACACATTGCCTCTCCTCCTGAACAGATTGAAGAATTGATCCAGTCGATGTTATATGAATATATGGCTTTGTTTGATTCGGTTCATATAATCAAAAGGCTTGCCAGGCTTCATCTTACATTTGAAAACATACATCCGTTTAACGATGGTAATGGCAGGATAGGAAGGGTAATTGTGAATTACATTCTTCTCCGTGAAGGATACGTACCAGTCAATATCAAATTTGTTGACCGCAGCCGGTATTATGAAGCCTTCAGAGAGTTTGACAGGGAGGCTAAAACAGCAATAATGGAAGAGATACTCTTTAAGGCCCTTACCAACAGCTATCACAAGCGCCTCGCATATCTTGAGGGAAAGAAGATAATGACCCTGGGTGAATATGCCCGGAAAATGAATCTATCTCATTCAAACCTGCTGAACAAAGCCAACCGGCAGACTATAGAAGCATTCCTTGAAAAGGGCATCTGGAAAATCGGCATCTGAACCAGCAACCTTGCCCTGAGCTCCCGACCTTCGGTACTGGACTCCACTGCGCTCCCTATGCGCTGCGATGCAGCAAATCCCTCACCCCACTCCATGAGTCTGCGGCAAAAAATATCTATATTCACCGCATCATAATTACAGGCAATGGCAAAATACATTTACGAGCGGGATAACTGGACAGATTTCACGTGGCAGGATAAAGTCATAAATAAGGTCTTTGGCGAGGTCAGGCATTTGCAGGGTAAATTAACCGGACAGATTAACGCACTTGGATTCTCTGAAAAAGAAGAAGCAACGCTTGCCGCACTGACTTCCGATGTAGTCAAATCATCTGAAATAGAAGGTGAAATGCTCAATTATGATCAGGTACGTTCGTCAATTGCGAGACGATTGGGCATCAACACTGCGGGACTTGTAGCTAGTAGCCGAAACATTGAAGGTGTGGTTGAAATGATGCTCGATGCTACACAACGCTACACCTTGCCTTTAAACAATAGTCGTTTGTTTGGTTGGCACTCCGCGCTTTTCCCTACAGGATACAGCGGGCCATACCCGATAGAAGCGGGTCGATACCGGACTGCCGAAGTTCAGGTCGTTTCTGATGCAATGGGAAAAGAAAAAGTGCATTACAAAGCCGTGAGCCCTGAATCCGTAAAAACTGAAATGGACAGGTTTCTGGAGTGGTTCAATAACGAAAATTGCCTTGACCCGGTTCTTAAAGCTGCTATAGCACACTTCTGGTTTATCATCATTCACCCCTTTGAGGACGGAAACGGCCGAATTGCCAGGGCACTTACCGATATGCTGCTTGCCCGATCCGAAGACAGCGGAGAACGATTTTACAGTATGTCTCAGCAGATCATGATTGAGCGTAAACGCTATTACGAAATACTTCAAAAAGTACAATACAGTTCCGGCGACATTACAGAGTGGCTCGACTGGTTTTTGAATTGCCTCAAAAACGCAATGCTCGCTACCGGCGACACTATAAAAAAGATCTTGAGTAAAGCAGAGTTCTGGAGATTGCATGAGCATACTCCCATAAACGAACGTCAGCGATTAATGCTCAATAAATTATTGGAAGGCTTTGAAGGAAAACTTCAGACCTCTAAATGGGCCGGAATAACCAAATCCTCAACCGATACCGCATTACGTGATATAAAGGACCTGATCGATAAAGGCATCCTGCAACAATCAAGCGAAGGAGGAAGAAGCGCCAACTACCACCTCAAAACTCCTTTTACATTGCCTCCTTCATAATCCCTTATACACCTTCTGCACCCCTATGCCTTTATGCCCATTACGCCCCTTTTATTACGCCCATTATGCCCTTCTACGCCCCTTTTAGTACGCCCATTACGCCCTTTTTTTTACGTCACTGCGCACTACGCCCTGCGCCCTCATCTGAAAATAAACCCCTCCCTGAACTCATCATCAGGATCGAAAAAGAAATTCATTCTGCCCACAATATGGGCCGTTCCCGACACCTCCGGAATCACGGCCTCATGCTCACCGTAACGGGTGACGGCCGTGACCCTCACATCCATTGTTGAGCCCAGTATGCTCTCGATGGTGATAAGCTCATTCACCGCCAGCTCACCTTTGGCATGGTGAAGAGCAGCCCGCGCGCTCACCCCCGAGCCCGTTGCAGAACGGTCAACCTCACCCTCCGCAAAAATACAGACATTACGGCTGTGGTGTCCCCTCTTTTCAGCCCTCCCGGTAAAGATGGTCCCGTACAGAAAACTAAGATCATCCTCAAAGGGGTGCCTGATCTCAAACTTCTCCATAACGGCATATTTGATCTTTCTTCCCCAGTCAATAAGCTGATTGTAACTGGCGGAACCAAGGCCAATGCCAAGCCTGTCGGCATCGACAAATGCGTAAAAGGCACCGCCATAGGCAACATCAAAAAGAACATCACCAATACCTTCGACATTTACAACCTGATCGCGCATGAGTAAAAATGACGGGACATTCAGAAAGGAGACCCTCTTTACGATACCATTCTCGCGAAAAGCCCTCGACCTTATTTTTCCGGGAGGGGCGTCGATAATCAGCTCAGGCGAATCTCCCTCCTTTTTGATAATCCCGGTATCGAGAACCAGTTTTGTAAGTGCAATGATGGCATGTCCGCACATAGTGCTGTACCCCTCATTATGAAGGAAGAAGGTGCCAAAATCGGCATCATCGGTCACAGGTTCAGTGAGTACGGCGCCATACATGTCGGCATGCCCCCTTGGTTCCCACATTGTTCCGGTGCGGATATAATCGAGATTGTCCCTGAAATAGCGCCGCTTTTCAAGAATCGTAATTCCTTTGATCTCGGGCAGGCCCCCTGTAAAAACCCTCAGCGGCTCGCCCCCGGTGTGTAAATCGATGGTTTTAATGTTCAGCCACCCCTCAGGCGGTTCCCAGTTCCAATCCTTAAACAGATCCATAATATCATTATTTGATTCCACAAACGGACAGAACCAAAGTTAAACCATAATCTTAGATAACTACACCAATATCGATTCCCAATGGCAAGGATTTTATTTGCAGCGTTGCTTGTCCGTTGCATAAAATTAATTGAAAGGCACGAGACCGGCATTTTTCTGTTAAACAAGGCATTCATAAACCATTTACAGTCATTCAACAAGAAATTCTTTTTCTTTATCACTCAATTGAAGAACTTTACATTCCGATAAACAGCCCTATTTCACTGAACAAGGTTTGTTAAGAAACATAAAGCCATGATTGATAAATCAAAGGAAGTAACAACGTCAATTACTCTCGTAAACGACAAGCTGAATTTCTCAGGCACAGTCGAGTGTAACAGTCCCATTATATGACATTTAGCACTTTTAGAAACTACAAAAGAATTGCGCAATTGAAAAGTTTACAACTGACAAAAGCAATTACAGGAGCATGGATGATTGGTTACCTGATGAGAATATTAAATAGTGTAAAACTTTAACGGTATAAAAGCAGGAGAGGAAGTTTATGTTTGAAAAGAATTTTTATTGGGAACAAGTTCAGGAGTATTTACCAGAGCATAATAGAATCTCGGTCGAATACAAGCCCACAGAATCAACAATAAAGTATAATACTACAAATATTCGGTTTGATGAGTACAAACCCAGAAACACTTCTGATACATCTATTGTCATATTTCATGGTGTAGGTGGCAATGGAAGATTATTATCATTTATTGCCGTCCCATTAGTAAAAGCTGGATATAATGTTATTTGTCCTGATCTTCCAGGATATGGGTACACATCGTATCAGGAAGACCTGGATTATGCTATGTGGATTGATGTTGGTTCATTTATGGTAAAAAATGAAATTGAAAAAGGAAGAAAAGTATTTCTGTTTGGACTTAGTGCCGGGGGCATGTTGGCTTATAATATTGCTTGCAATACGAAAAATATTGCTGGTTTAATTGTTACCAACATTTTGGATAACAGATATCAAATTGTAAGGGATTCCTCTGCTAAAAATAAACTCCAATCCAGAGTAGGTATTAAACTTATGAATATACTTCCACTGGTTTTTCAGAAAAGAATAAAAATTCCCGTCAAGGAAGTAGCAAATATGAGGACAATAGTAAATAACAGAGAACTCATGAAAATTCTACTCAAAGATAAAGTGGGTTCCGGTAGTTCCGTTTCCATCCATTTTTTAGTTACAATGATGAGTTTAATCCCATTAATTGAGCCTGAGCATTTTGAATTATGTCCTGTCTTACTAGTGCACCCTGAGGATGACAGGTGGACTCCTGTAGATGTAAGTAAGTTGTTTTTTGATAAGATAAAGGCTCCGAAAAAATTACGAATGCTCGAAAATGCAGGACATTTTCCTATTGAATTGCCTGGTCTTCAGCAGTTAGAGACAGAACTTCTTAACTTTATTAAAAATGGCATTCAGTCTACATAAAAATTCCTTGTTTAAATAACAACTGAATATGAATAACACCAGGTTGTAACACGCGTTAAGTGCAAGGCCGGATTAGGGTAGAACATGGACAATTATTATTGGAGGAAATTCTATGATAAAAAGGAAATCATTAATGATTATTATTTTAGTATTAATATCAGTTGTTAGCACTTTATTTCTATATGCTTATTTTTCAGATAATAGAAATATAGAAAGCCCGCCAGGTGAAGTAATAACATTAAAATTTGAGTTCACAAATCTGTTCTTGATTCCTATAAAGAAAGGTTATATACTTATTGATAACGCCTATGAGAAAGAATTTGGGAAGTTTCTTGATTATTTAGATGAGTATAAAATTGATATTAAAGAAATTAAGTACATACTCCTAACACATCACCACGATGATCATGTGGGTTTTTTGAACCAAATTACTTCAGAAAATCCTGAGGCTTCAGTTGTTCTGCATAGACGTACAGCAGATTTGGTAGCAACAGGATTCAATAATAAAACAAATGGAGGAGGTATTGTAAATAGAAGAATATATATATTGTTTAAGATGAAACAATTACTGACGCCAGGATGGGACCTTACTTTTCCTCCGTATTTTGTGAGAGAAAACGATTTAGTATTTGACAATGATGTTTTTGATCTAAGCAATGTTGTAGGAATCAATGTTAAAGCAATATATACCCCCGGTCATTCCTCAGATTCATTTTCATATATTTATAATAATAAGTATGCATTTTGTGGAGACCTCTCTTCAAATTTTTTAAATTGGGCAGGAGCTGCTTATTTAACTTTGTTTAATGAAAATATAGATTTAGTCTATGATTCATGGAGATCACTTATAAATCGAGAGGTCGAAGTCATTATACCATCGCATGGAAAACCATTTAATATTAAAAACCTGAAAAATAATATTGATTCTCAAAAACAGGAAAATATTGCTAAATTCTTTTGACATTATAGTTTATTAGGCAAAGCTATCAACAAAAGTTACCACCAAGTGTAGTAAACAGGCAACGCAAGACAGACTACTGGTGTCACGGTTTTTGTAAACCTAAAGGCCACTACGACATTACGCCATCAAGCCATCAAGCCATTCTACGCCCTTTATGCCCTTTATGCCCTTTACGCCGTCTATTTCTTCTGGTTTCTGACATTGTTTACAACTGATATTTATAAGATGAAATTATCACCACAGTCATATGAAGGATGTGGCTGTCCGTTGCGCAAAATGTATTGAACCGCACGAGACCGGCATTTTTCTATTAAATAAGGCATTCATAAACCATTTACAGTCATTCAACAAGAAATTCTTTTTCTTTATCACTCAATTGAAGAACTTTACATTCCGATAAACAGGCTTATTTTACTGAACAAGGTTTGCTGATAAACATAAAGCCATGATTGATAAATCAAAGGAAGTAACAACGTCAATTACTCTAGTAAACGACAAGCTGAATTTTTCAGGCACAGTTGAAGGCAACAGCCCCGTTTCAATCGACTATACTCCACCCCTTGGCGACAGCCTTGGATATACATCTCTCGAACTCCTGTTGCTGAGTTTTTCATCATGCGTGGGAACTGCAATGTTAACCTTCCTGCGTAAAATGCAGAAGACAGCCGCAGGCGAATAAGCGACGGTGCGCCAGGCAGTGAATTAGAAAATTGAATTGTAATAAAAGAAAGAATTCCATGCAGAAAAAGTCTTTAGTGGTAATTGACATTCAAAATGACATTACCAAAAACTACAAAGAGATCATTGACAATGTTAATCGATCGATAGATTGGGCAGTGGAAAATGAAATCCATGTCGTTTACATAAGGCATTATAACTTATCTGAGGGCACCAGGACTTTCAAACCTGGCACTCGTGGATCTGAATTAGTGTCGGACATGAAATTGGTTTCCGGAAACATCTTTGAAAAATCCAAAGGCAACGCATTGACAAGCGAAGATTTTGCTGCCTTTATCAGGAAAAATGAGATACGCGAATTTTACATTACAGGAGCAGATGCCATTGCCTGCGTAAAATCAACCGTGTTTAATATGCGCAAGGAAAACTATAAAGTTACTGTCATATCTGATTGTATTACGAGTTATGATAAGAGGAAAATTGACGAAATGCTGAATTATTACGAAAAAAATGGCTGTGAAATAATTAATCTGAATGACTTGTTAGATTCTTAGCTAGTTATGGGCAGGTTTATAACAATCCAACTACGAAGACAAAAAAGGAAAATATACAACTAATCTATTAATCTATTAACTCAGTTCTCATGAAAAAGAAAATTCTGGCAATTACAACGGTTCTAACATTAACCTACTTGATCTCAGGTTGTGCTACTCTCTTAGCTCCTAATACTCATCCACTTGCAATTAGCTCAGAGCCTGATGGAGCAGAAGTTTATGTAAATGGTTTCAAGATGGGTATAACCCCTGTTGAATTAAACTTAAAGGCAGACAAATCCTACACGATCGAATATAGAAAGGAAGGATTTGAATCTGTAACCAGAGTGGTAAATACAAAAGTTGGAGCAGGTTGGGTGATTTTAGATGTAGTCATGGGTCTTGTACCGGTAATCGTTGACGCTGCAACTGGAGCATGGTATAAACTTGACCAGGATGCAGTAAATGCAGTCCTGGTCGGGCAAAGAAAATAAACCCCTCCCAGGACATATCCATACCGGCGCTATCACTTCATCAGATCAATTTCGTCGCCCCAGACGTACTTATTAAACCACTGCCAGTTATGCATAACGGCAGCGAGTCTCTCTTTGGGCTTTGTTATACCGTGGCCGAATCCCTTGTAAACGATCAGCTCGGCAGGAACATTCCTGTCACGAAGGCCCTGTAACAACTCATAGGCATTCGGTATCGGGACTCTCTGGTCGAATTCTCCGTGCTGTATCAGTGTTGGGGTTTTCGCATCATTTATAAAAGTCATTGGTGAAGTCTTACGGTATATCGCCTCGTCTTCCCACGGGGTGGCCTTGAGGTACTGTCTGGTAAACGCTTGTATGTCGGTGTTCACATAGTATGTCATCCAATTTGAAATACCTGCCCCTACCGAGATAGCTTTGAAGACATCGGATGTAGTTGTAAGGAAGGCCGAAATATATCCCCCCTGGCTCCAACCCATACATCCCATCATCGACCTGTCTATCATCCCTTTTGAATCGAGATACTCAATTCCTGAAAGGACGTCCCATGCGTCTCCAACCCCGAGGTTCCCCACATTGAGAGAGCGGAACTTTTCGCCGTAGCCGGCTGACCCGCGATAGTTCGGACGAAGGACAAGTGCCCCTTTGTCAAGCCACTGCAATATGGGGTAAACTGAGCCGGGCACAGGCTGAGGAAGATCAATACCCGTAGGCCCGCCATGGATCATGACGAGAAGCGGGTACTTTTTGGAAGGATCATAATTTGCCGGCTTGTGAAGCACCCCTTCAATCACGGCGCCGTCTTTGCTTTTCCACGATATCACTTCGCTCTGGGCGATTTTCCAGCCGGCGATCTGCGAAGTCATATCGGTTATTTTCACCGGGACTGGTGAAGATACCGACGCAACAAAAATCTCATTCAGCTGATCATTTTTGCGGGCGTTGAATGCAAAGCGGTCGCTGCTGGTGGCAAAGGAGACTCCTGAAAACTGGTCAGGGTCAGAAAGGAAGGTGGTTACATCACCATTCTTCGGATTGATTTTGTAGAGGTAGCGGGTCGTTTTGTTATACGCAGTAAAGTAAATGCCTGAGCTGCGCCAGACCACTCCCCCGATCCTTTCGTCGAAATTTTTCGCGAGCTGCCGGCTTTTTTTGTCGCTTACATTTATTGCGAACAGCTTGTTGTTTGTGTAAAAGTTTGATGTCGTGTCATCCAGCGATGTTGTATACAGTAGTTCCTTAGAATCGGGCGACCACTCCTGCAGATTGTCGCCACTCGGATTGCCGACCAGAAGTGAAGCGTTCTTCGTATTCAGATCGAGCAGCCAGATATCTGACTTGTAAGATGAATTTATCAGCGGATCGGGTTGCCGGCCAAATGCAATTTTTGATCCGTCGGGGGAGATCAGAAATGAAGTCACTGTGAACTCCCCTTCGGTAAGTCGCTCTGCCTTGGGTGCTACAATGCAGCCTGCCGACGCCTTAAGGGAGTCAATTGTTTCATAGCAGGGCATCTCTGACGGTAGCTGACCAAACGGATCGAAGCTGATCTGCCACAGGTGTGACAGGGTAAAGTCAGCATCATCGGCGCTGAAGAGCCCGTACTTTTTCTCCGTCTCCTTTTTGTTCTTGTCTGCTTTTTCAGGCTTCAGGAAAATGATTTTTTCTCCGGAAGGGAGCCAGTCGAATCTGCTGATCGACTCCTCTTCGGCGGTTACCGGCCTCGCCTCTCCGCCATCGGCGTAAATAACATATATCTGGTTCTTGTTCCCGCGATCGGACAGAAAGGAAATCCATTTACCATCGGGCGACCATACCGGACCGGTGCTGCTTCCCTTAGGATTATTCGTAAGCTGGAAAGGCTTCCTGCCATCTTTTGAGAGCCATATCTCGGTGTCGTAACGGTTATCAACCCAGTCGACGGTCTGGACAGTGTAGGCAATGTCGGTTCCATCAGGAGAAATTGCAACGGAGCCCGCGCTGCGAAGACTTATTACCTGCTCAAATGACGGAACAGTCTGTGCTGCTGCAGTCATGACAAGTGCAGAAAGAAAGAGAAAAGCTAAGGTCTTTTTCATGGCCGTTAAATTTGGATTTACCCAAAGTTAACCCATAATTATAGATATCGATACCAATATCGATTCCCAATGGCAGGGACCTTTCCATTTCGGGTGATATGTTTGCTTTAACCTGACTGAACCCTCCGGAAATTAGTTTAAACTATTGGTTCAAAATTCTTACTTTTACTAAAACCTTTGGAATTCAAAATCTTCCCGAAATGAAAAAAACGATAAAAAGATCCCTGTTTGCACTGTTGCTGATTGTTCTGGTTCCTGTTATCGCCGGGCTACTGTTTATTGCAACTCTTCAGGTTACAGAGTACCGGCCGGCTGAGGTTGAATCAATCGAAGTCGTAAATCAGGCAGACGCTAAAGTATTGCCCGACTCAACCATCAGACTTATGACCTTTAATATTGGTTACGCCGCATTAAGTGAAACAGAGGACTTTGTAATGGACGGAGGAACCAAATCGAAACCAGATTCGAAGGATCTTGTCACGGAAAACCTTTCCGGGATAAAGGATTTTGTTTTGGGAACCGGGGCTGACATATACCTCTTTCAGGAGGTTGATATTGCTTCAAACCGCTCGTTCCGTATTAACCAGATGGATGAACTTAATACATCACTGCCGGGCTATGCGTTCCTTTACGCCCCTAACTTTCGCGTTGCCTACGTTCCGTTTCCTCCCTCTGTCGGGAACATGATAGGAAAGGTAGAGTCGGGACTGGTGACAGCGAGTGGTTTTATGATGAACGACCCGGTGCGGATTCAGCTTCCGGGTGAGTTTGCATGGCCTGTACGCCTGGCAAACCTGAAGAGGGCATTGATTGTTTCGAGGCTTCCCGTTGAGGGAACCGAAAAGGAACTCGTGGTGGTTAACGGCCACCTTTCGGCGTATGATGACGGTTCAATGAGAGCACAGGAGATGGAGCGGCTGAAAGGGATCATGGTTGAGGAGTACGGCAAAGGGAACTATGTAATTGTCGGAGGCGATTTCAACCAGACCTTCCCTGAAGCTGACGGGCTGTTTCCGGTGACGGACACCATGAATTTTGTTGCCCCGGTAATTCCGGCTGACTTTCTGCCGGCAGGATTCAGGTTTGCAATCGATCTTACCCTTCCTACCAGCAGACTCCTTAACAAACCCTACATTCAGAACGATCCCACCGCCCAGTACTACCTGATTGACGGTTTCATCATTTCAGACAACATAACCCTCAGGAGTGTAGCCACTGTAAATATGAACTTCCGCTACAGCGATCATAATCCGGTTATTATGGAAGTGGTGCTGGGAAAAAGTGAGGTGGAGTGAATTACGGCACCCAATGCAGGATTTAATTTATCATAACTTTGTCCAGAAAATCAGTGAGTGACGAATAGATAACATTCGAATTGAGTAATTCAAAAATATCCATACGTTTTTTTGACGACCGCGAGGTACGGGCCGTTTGGGACGAGCAAAACGCTAAGTGGTGGTTTAGTGTTCTGGATATTGTAGCATTGCTTACCGACCAAAACGACTATGCCAAAACCCGTAACTACTGGAAATATCTTAAAGCCAGGCTTAAGAAAGAAAACAGTCAAGTGGTTAGTGCTACTACCCAGTTGAAATTCCTTGCACCGGTCGGGAAAAGTGATTATTTAAACGCAATGAAGCAGAGTCCAACAGATAGCAGCGTTCTGAAAAAACTGCTGAAAAACGCTTTGACCAACAAGATAAATGACCGTGATATGTTTTTGAAAGGAATCGACTACTCATATTACTACGAAGAAAATAACTAATGAGTTTGTAAGGTGTTACCCGGCATCGATTGTCCCCACACCCCACATGCCCATTGCCTTGCCTTGGGCCCCTCCTCCACTTTCTGCTGAAAGCTGCGGTGGGCAAAGCCTGAACTCTGCGCCATTCGCCATTTATTTGCCACTAAGACACTACGTCATTAAGTCATTACGCCCCTTCTTCCCCCTCAAAATAAATTTGCTTTTCGTTTCCTCCCTTCTTAACTTTGATATCGAAAGTTAATGCAACCATTTCGATCGAGTAGAAGCAACTCGTTAAGAGCTCTTTAAGCGAAGCATTTCGCTATTATGCCAATAACATCGATAAGATGAAAAGTGCTATTTATAATAATCATTTAATATAGATAACCGCTGTTTCAAATTGTCATTTTAAAACAAAAGGTCTGGTTCCGTGAAGCATAAACTCAGATATTCGGTTTTTGATCTAATAGCCCTGATTCCAATTTCAATCTTCTGTTTACGCATTGAAATTATCTCTGCACCTTTTGACATTGCCCTATCCTTAATTGAATTAAAGCCGTAGATAAAAGCTGTATCAGCTCAATAATCAGATTCTAATTAGTGATCAAAAAGTACTGTAGCCAACATACTGTATCCCAGACATTATAAACACATTTAAAATGAAGGAGGTCATTATGAAAGCACTTTTCAAACAGTATCGGGGAAATTACCTTTTCCCGATAGCTTTAATTCTACTTTGCGGCATTGTTCTGCACAGTTGTGGTATCAAGGCTGCTTTGAGTAAGATTGACTTAAGAATGGCTGACGCTATTCACAGCATTGACAAGGCCATAGCCAGCCTGAATGTCCAGAGCGCCAACTGGCAAACGGTCATAACTGATCTGCAGGAAGAGATTACCGATGAAATGCAGTCTACCATCAGGATTGAAATCGAGAATCTGACAAGAAATGCAGTACTAACAGCCGGTACAGAAGTTCGTTGCAATGGCGAATTCATGAGAAGAAAACTCCGGCGTGAATTGATTGACATGAGGAATTCATTGGCTCAGAGCCTGAACAAACAGCTGGTTAAATTTGGGGGATCAGCCTATCAGTTCGACTTGATTCCTCAGGATCCCATAGAGCCTTTTATTTGCGATATTGTGCCCTCGGCTGTAGACTTGTCAGTGGACCCTGAGCGACGACAAAAAATAGATATTTATGGGTTTGACCTGCGGTCAATGCCAATCTATGTTTCGTACAGGAGTTATGGTTTAATGCAGGCAAGCACATCGGTGGGGATCAGAGAGTACAATACAGAAATGGCCGTAAGGGCTGCAAGGCCGAGAAGACCGTTAACTGTGGCCGAGTTGCCCCGTAACATGGAAAATATAAAAATGGCCAATTTTACAATTCTGGAACCCTGGAAATTATTTAATCTGGATATCTCTGGAACCATATCTGTACTAAGTGATTTTCATGCCGTCATTGATTTGACCAACGCTGGTGCTGATCTGCCCCCAAATGCTTCTGAGATCATACTCAGCTGGAACAATAAGCTGCAATCTGAAATTCCCATTTTGACTCATATTCAGACCCTTGATTGTAGGATTACGGCTCAGCCTCTTGATATAAGCCTTGCTCAGAGTTACAACCCTCCACATGTAGGCAACGGAGATAAGGACTTTCATGGGCACGGCCCATGCATGAGCCTGAGCATAAGCCTAAGCGTTGATCCGGCAAAACGAAATCTTTATGCAAGGATAACACTCACTGCATACGAATGCAACAGCGACTGGTCCTCAAAAAGGGATTATACCCGTGCTTCTGGGTCTAAAACGATCACACTGTTTACGGCAGATGAAGGTGAAACCATAACAGGATTTGATGCTGCAACAATATTTAGCGATTCGTTCAGGGACACGAACCATAATCCCTACATCTCCTATTATGCAGGCACATCACCGGTGGAAAAGGTTGAATGGGTCGGTGACACAAAGGGAGATGAAGCCGGTACCAAAACTGGGGTAGTAATCACCTTCAGGCAGTTTAATGTAAGTGTGCAGAGATGTTTCTACTTAGCATTTTCAATTGACGATCTATTTGTTTGATACCTCTTATTGAGGATTTACGGACTTTATGAAACAAACTATTCTCCACTTCGAAATTGAGGCCAGTCGCATCTTTTATGATGACAACTTTTGGCCCAATTCTTAAAGCGTCGCAGTAAAGATTCCTGGCCTCCTTAAGCAAATCATATTGTTCATCGCCATATTGCCATTTAGACATTTGATATTTCCTATCAGCCGAAATTTTAAGATAATATGAATAACTTCCAAAATACATTGAATTTGATTCATAATACTGGCGATTTATCATCAATAATTTATCCAGGGGATTTAGATTAGAGTAATAGCTTATCGAATCAGCAAATTGATATCCTCCGTTTCGGGAATCAAATTTATTCCGTAGACTGTCATTTAAGAAAACTTCTATAGGCATCGGATTTGAAACAAGCTGGAACATTGAGGCAGCAGGCAACCTGTCCATAAGGATGGTTCCAGGCTCCATCAAGAACTCAATATCTCCTTCTTCGTCATAAAACACGGAACTATCCCATGTCAGATCAATATGGTACCATTTGCCCCGGACCTTTACTATATTCCAGGCATGGTTAGCCGCTAAAAATTGATTGCCAATAATATACCCGGGATCATCTTCAGGTATGGCATATCCATCAACCACGTGAGACTCCAGACCAGCGTAATCTGCCATCTTCTTAAACAGATTGGAATATCCAAGACAAACGGTTTCTCCAAACATAAAAGCATACAAAGGATTTACTATTGCCTCGTAATGTTTTTCGTCCTTCTTGCTTATTTCAGAATAAGAAACATTTGAAATGAGCCAACTATGTATTGCTTCAACTTTCTGATATTCATCGTGCAAACCTTCAATAATCTTATTGGTAAGTCCTTCTATTCCTAATTCCCAAATCTCAATACGAGTTAACTCACTTACCATTTTCTTCTCACCTGAAACGGATTGGCTATACCCACTTAATTGAACAAGTAAAAAAAGTTGAATTGAAGCTGAAAAGAAAATAAGGAAAGTTCTATTATTCTTTGAGTGTTTCATAAAGCAATCATTTAATGGAATTTTTGAAAAAATAATTTTGCTAGTGATTATGAGGTTTATCTTTTTTATCAATCCGGCTATCAAAGAAAGTTCTTGTTTCATTATTGCAGAAATATACATAGCATCCTTTCATTCCCCTTGAAAGGAGGACCCGGTAAATGTTCCTAACGTGTTTATCAAAGTGTTCCTTGTCTCTTTTAAGTACCGGGTCGCGGGTGGCGGAAATGTTTCCCTTAAGTGAGTCTGATTGCGGATCGTAAACGAGGTCATTGCCGATGATTACTCCCACATAATCAAACTCGAATCCCTGGGCTGTGTAAATACATCCGACCTGTTCAAATCCTTTTGGCATTATGGCCCACTGATGCCATGGAGGATAGTCACCTGCCCACTGATCGCCTTTCGTTTCCCATGGCATCTCAAAATCGCCGATCTTCACATCGTTTACGAGAGTGCCATCGGGTCGTGGGTCACTCCACGGCCAGCAGAATCCGGCTACCAGTCTTGCAGAACCAGGTTTTTCTTTCTCTTTCCGCTTTAGTTCTTCATACAACTCTGCAGGGGTATCAAAAATCCGGAAGTCAAACTTCTCTGTATCCCTGAAGATCCGCCTTTCGCTGCTGAATCCTAGAACAGATTCAATCCACAGCAGGTAGTCATTAGAACCCATGCACCTGAATTGTGATACCAGCTCAACCTCGTCTAAAGAAGCACCCATTCTTGCAGCAGCTTCGCGGATTACCTCAGAGTTACCGATCTCAAGGTGCCTCACGCTCTGTTTATCATCTATAAAGAATACCGATGTCCTTGCGGCTCGTATTATCTGGTCAACCTGAGGCAGGTCAGATTTATGCTCCGGTTTCATATACCTGTGGACATTCGATTGCTCAAGCCGGTGGGCCTCATCAACGAATATAACATCAAGACCGCCCTCCTCTACCTTTGCAGGTACCAGGAAGTATGGATTAATAAACAGGTTCTTTGCGGTCCCTCCTACCAGCTTCTGCAGTCCCTCCCTGAACGGTTTCGACTTGCACACGTAGAGTGCAGTATGGTTCCGCGCAGCAGTCTCAGCAAGCACGTTTAGCGCTATTATAGATTTACCGGTCCCCGGACCTCCCTTGACAAGCACAACCGATTTCTGTTCAGTCTTCAGTCCCTGCCTGATCTTCCCCCAGATCAGGTTCTTTGCAACCAGCTGTTCGTTCAGCAGGGAATACTGTTTCCCATTCCTTACCACATCCCTGACATTGTCAAGAAGCTTTTTGGAGGGCCTTATCCTGCTGAGCATAAAACGGTTGAACACCTCCAGTCCGGCGCCGGAGTGCAGTCTGCTCCATAGTTCTTCTGCCAGGGCTGGAAGATCTTCCTTGCAGTAGACGGGGAACTGAGAGGTTATTTTCCGGTATACCGGATTAAAAAGACCTGAGTCATCGGTTCTGCTATAATTATGACAATATGCACAGCTTGTAAGATGCATTGTCTGTCCGGAATGAAACTCCTCAACAAAATCGAGCAAATAATAATGGTAACCCTTAACCTGTTGTGAGGGGTGCGGGACTACTCTTCTTGCCCCACCGACATAAGTCTCAACATAGTTTCCCTCAATCTCAGTGGCGTCAACCTTCGACCACTGCTTGAGTTCCACCAAGAATACGTTGTCAGCATCGCCGTTTCTTCCGAACAGGAGGCAGTCGATGCGGCTGTGGCTGTTATAGGGGACTGAATACTCAAGGGCAATGTAATTATCTGAAAGGCCAGCGACCTCTATCAGGTCCCTTACCCTTGACAGGGAGTTCTGCCATGAAGTATACTCGGCTGTACCGGCATGTCTTCCCGTTGCTGACAGGAAAGCTTCATCCATGATATCGGCAATGCGATTGAACCGGTTGTGTTCCACGAACTCCTGCGTGGTGCCCTTGTAGATAAGCATTGACTAGAGATCAGTATATTTTGTTGCTATGTTCTTGGATTTGTCGACAGTATACTTCAGACCGTTCTTACGGATTTTATCAATTACAATTTCCTTCACATCAAAACCATGCTTTTCGGCGAGCAGCAGTGCAAATGCGAGGACGTCAGCAAGCTCCTCGGCTATCTTTTCTTTGTTCACCTTTTCCGATTCCTCAATGCTTTTCCAGAGGAAGAGTTCATTGAGTTCGGCAGCTTCTATCGATATGGCTACAGCGAGGTCTTTGCTGTTGTGGAATTGCTGCCAATTGCGGGCGTCGCGGAATTTGACGAGTGCGTCTGTTAGTATTGTTATGTCGTTCATTGTAGCTGAATTTGAAGGACTAAGGTAGGAAAAATGGACAACTATCTGAGGCCACAACAGAACTGTCAAAAAATTTATGGTCACTTTTAAATTCCCAACAAGAAGTATATCAGTAACAATAGCATCCGTTTCTAAGATGTTCGATAATGCTGAACAGCTACCTTAAGCCGATTCGAGATGCTTTCTCTGAGACCTATTGGGGAAATTACTTGAACTTGTTCCCCAAATGATAAAATCAAATTCTCCAATTCGACATTAGGTACGACATTGATAATTACACTAATTCCAGAATTATGGATCTTGTGTTTTTGGCTTGGATGAATTGGTTTTGAAATAATGTAGGGAGCAAGCTTATCAGAAAAATTGAGGATAACCTTTTGAACACTTACAGCTTTCGGGCGAGTAACTCCTACCAAATCATAAAAGTAATCATCCCAATCAATTTCAGTGGATTCATAGTTTAAAGAAGTTTCAAGCATTGATTCGATTCTATCCAAGGCAAGATTCCAGATATTTATTCTATAGTTTGAATTAAGGCCGAAAACAAACCAGCGACTGTTATACTGCTTTAAATAATATGGATGGAATGTTATATCATATGGTTCCTTGGTTTTAAAGTCTCTGTATTTTACCAAAAGAACCCTCTCATTAATTATTGCATTAAATAATGGTGATAAGAAATTTATCCCTCTTAAATCAACATTACTTTCAAAACTTATGACCTCTCTATTTCTCCTAACCAAGCCAAATTTTGACTCCAGCATTGGGATCAATTCATGAATCCATTCGAATTGCGGAGTGCCAGAGAAACGGGAAAGAATCTGTATTGCTGATTTAATCTGCTCGGTTTCCACCGGATTCAAGGGCTGTTTGGTTATTGAAAACGATGAATCATCATATCGGTAATAGATTCTCCGTCCGTGACGAATCCTACCGAGGGGGATGGACCACCCTTGTTCACTTTCCATGAATCTGATATCATCAAAAAGCTGGCGTCTTTGTATTCCATCGCAAGTATTATCAAAATCAGATAGAGCTTTATTGCACTCTGTAAGGAGATCTTCCCAGAAATACATCCTCCCTGTATTTCGGAAACACCGGTCCAGTACCTGATAACGGATTAGTGCATTTTTGTTTGTCGACATGTGCTTTGAGTCAAATTAATTTCTATCACAAATATACTCTTATTGACTTTTATACCAAGCAATTGCGTGTGCTTACCTGTTTTGGTTATCTTTAATGATAATATCTTTATCTTTACTATGCAGTTTGAGTGCACCAATGCCTGCAATAATTGCATTAGTTCTTTGAAACATCTACCTCAAGATATTGATCAGTGGGTGCTGTGTTTAGCCGGGAAACCTGTTAAACAATGATCGGCATCTTCTCCCGGCTTAGGTCGGGATGAATGTCACTTGGGCATTTTTGTAACTTTTCATTGATTACAATGTCAATGACAAAAAGTTATTTCTTATCCCTTCTAGTGATAATCAATAATCGATCTGGCTAAGCCAGGAAAGGCTTAACCTTGTCATACACAAAGAGTATCAGGCAGATGTTTTCAAAGTTCTTCGGAGCTTAAGAGATGAAAATTGAAAAGAAACATATCGACCAAATCAGAAAGCAATTTGCCGAACTTCAAAGCAAGGAGGACTTGGTTACACTCTTAAGTGCCGCTAAGAATATGCTCTATGGCGAAGAGTGTAAGCCGGTTCAATTGAAGTCATTGACCTATTTTGCCAATCCTAATATCTGCAAGAAGCGTTACCAAACCTTTGCTATCAAGAAGAAATCCGGTGGAGCGAGAACAATCAACGCACCCGCAAAAGGCTTGAAGTCCATTTTGCGCTCACTGAATTTCGTTTTGCAGTGCATGGACGAACCACATGAGGCAGCAACTGGTTTTGTAAGGGATAAATCGATAGTAGATAATGCAAATAAGCATGTAGGCAAAAATTATGTGCTCAATATTGATCTGAAAGACTTCTTTCATACATTTGACAGGAACAGGGTGAAGCTGGGGTTTATGTACGAACCGTTCAATTTGAATGGGATTAAAGAACCTCTGGCATTTTTACTGGCAAGTCTATGCACTCACCCTTTTGTAATAGACGGTGAGGAAAGAACTGTACTTCCACAAGGCAGTCCAACATCACCTACCATAACAAATATTCTGTGCAGAACTCTTGATCGTAGGTTGACAGGGCTAGCCAACCGGTTTGGTGCCACCTATACGCGTTATGCAGACGATATAACATTTTCATCCTCTCATAACATTTTTAATAATGAAGAATTCAGTAAAGAGTTGAAGCGAATAATTGAGGAAGACCAGAAGTTGACTATCAACACAGACAAAAACCGATTACAGAAGTCGGGGTATCGCCAGGGAGCAACAGGATTGATAGTAAATGAAAAAGTAAATGTCCGCAGGAGATATGTAAAGCAAATCCGTATGTGGCTTTATTACTGGGAAAAGTACGGGTATGAAAAGGCATACCAAATTTTTAAACGCGATTACATTACCGACAAAGGCCATGTGAAAAATACAAATGCGCACCTTGTGAATGTCCTTGATGGGAAGCTGGAGTTTTTAAAGATGGTCAAAGGAATTGAGGATGGAACTTATAAGGGTTTGAAGGAGAGGTTTAGTAAATTGACTGGAATTAAAGAAAAGAAAGCAATTGAAAGAATTGACTTGGAAAGTGTAGTAAATGCGATCCTTAGTAAAGGACTTGACGAGGGAATTACTCTATATGATAGGTTCAAAAACAGTTAAAAAATGAAGGATCGGGAGAAACTTAAAAGACTTGTTCAAATCATTGGAGACCTTCTTAAAGTTGAAGGAAATGAATGGTTGATTGATGAAATCTTAAAAACTATTGGTGAATCATCGCCTGTTGAAGAAATAGCAAAACACTCCCTTATTCAAAACATACATGAGTATTGTGTTGAGAAAAAAATTGATAAACAAGCATCTGACTTCTATTATTTCTTCCCTATTCAGGAAATCAAGGACCAACTTATTCTGGACTATAAAAACATGGAGCATGAAAGACGAAGAGATGATTTTGAGAGTTTTTGCCTTAGCTTATATCAACAAATTGAGAATATTACCAACTTCTTATTTGAAAATCGGGTTGCCATAGCATGGGATTCTAACAAAAATAAAATTGCATACAAATTTCCAGATGGGAAAACGCTAACTCAAAATGATTTAATCATGCGTAATTCAAAGGAATGGTATGCCAATGGAAAATTTAGAGCAGTATTGTTTTACTTCTATTACAATGAAGATATAAAGGTGATATTCCCATTCAATCAACGGGTTAGCATTTTTGATGAGCTATATCAGGTGAGAAATCAGAACCATAGAGGAAATAGTCCAACAGATTTTCAAAAAAAAATAATGCTTAAGATAAAAGGTAATGAATCAAGGTATTACTTCAAGTTTTATGGGTTCCTGGAGGATTTCACCAGCAAAATGGAAGAATCATTGTCGGACAAGATTCTTGTTACTGAGAAGGAAATCACAGAAGACAAAAATTATAAGAAGCCATCAAATACGCTAGTTGATCAGCCAGACTTGTGAGTAATTCTTCAACACCAGCTTTATTATCAATAAATTAAATATTACACTACATATTTGTCAATAAAACTCACCAACCATGAATAAAAGGATTTTCAAAACAGCCAAGGGCCTTGAAATAAAAGAAGGAATTTCAGTTAATGATTCTGAAATTACTTACTATTATGCTTGGTATACCTATAGAACTTCAGATAAGAAATGGAAAGTCATAAGCAATAAGCACCTATGGGGAGAGCCCATCTTAGAAATTGACTGTACCAACAAAGAAGAGTCAATGAAAATTGCACAAGCTATCAATAGATTTCTATTCCATTTAACCATCGACGGTCAAGAGGGATGAATATTTTAAACCACTTCCAGAATATTATTCTCACCAAAGATCAACGTCTCGCGTTGGAAAAGCTATCCGCTTTTATAGAAAGCGATGAGCGGGTGTTTATCCTTCATGGTTATGCGGGAAGTGGTAAAACAACCTTGATGAAAGGATTCGTAGAATACCTGCAATCTATTGAGAAGAAATATCAACTTATGGCTCCCACAGGAAGGGCTGCAAAAGTTATTAATCAGAAAACAAGTTTCGAATCTACAACCATTCATAAGGGAATATATAGCTTTGAAGAATTGCTGGAAATCAAGCAAAGTGAGAACGAGAGCGATGCGTCATTTCTGTACCAGTACAAAATCAGAAACAATCCGGAGGTGCATGACTCGGTTTTGATTGTGGATGAAGCATCAATGGTTAGCGATATTCTGAGCCAGGGGGAGTTTTTCAGATTTGGAAGCGGTCATCTATTGCAAGACTTGATTACCTATGGCCGGATTCTTGATGAGACCACATCCAGTAAAATTATTTTCATCGGTGACCCTGCCCAGTTGCCACCTATTGGAATGAACTTCTCCCCTGCGCTTGACCCATCCTACCTTAACGAAACATATAACATTACCGCTTCACTGGCAGAAATGAAGGAAGTAAAACGGCAGGTTGCTAACAACGGTGTACTGATTTCTGCTACAAAAATCAGACAGTGCATTACTTCTGGTTATTTCAATGATTTTGACTTAAGGGAGAATAAAAAAGATATTTTCAATCCTGCTTACCATGACTATCTGGAAACTTATAAAGCAAATCAAGAGCAAAAGATAATAATTTGCTACAAGAACAAAACAGCACTTGATTTGAACTCTGCAATCCGCAGAGATAAATTTGGAGAGGACTTGCCAATTCAGGCTTCTGACACAATAATCGTTGGTAGAAACAATTATCGTTTAGGCATCATGAACGGAGAATTCGCAATTGTTGCAGAGGCAAGTCAATCAGTAGAAAGCAGAGAAGTAAGTTACTTCACAAAAGGCGGAAAAACTCAAACTGTTAGGTTAACATGGAGAAGTATAAGCCTTGTTTTACCGGGTGAAAAAGACAAATCAAAAAACGTAACCGGCTTTATTCTAGAGAATTACCTCTATGGAGATAATTACCTGAAACCCGAAGAGCAAAGAGCGCTTTATGTAGATTTCAAAAACAGGCATCCAAAACTTTATAAGGGCACAGAAGAGTTCAAAGATACCATTATCAAGGACAAGTATTTCAACTGCATACTTCTAAAATACGGTTATGCAGTAACCTGCCACAAAGCCCAGGGTGGTGAGTGGGCAAATGTCTTCGTTTTCTGGGACAGAGGAACAAAGGAAAACTTCAACTTTCTTGAATCTGAGCATAGGCGTTCTGGCAAGACCAACTCCGAGTTTTATCGTTGGGCATATACGGCAGTTACCCGTGCATCGCAGAAACTGTTTTGTATTAACCCACCATATTTCTCATCATTCTCAGGAATGAACTTTATTGATATCAATGTTCAACATGCATACAATAATTTTACTGGCCTTACAAACGCGGATCCTGAAATCAATTATTCTGAAGCTTTACCTGAACTTGAGAGATTTGGTTTAGCTGATGCTCCGTTAACCATCCAGAATCACTTCATTAACAGATGGTACAGCTTGCGAAAGCATTACATAGATATTGAGGCATTTCAAAAAGTTGGGTATGAAGTCCGCTATACCTTTAAAAGAGAAGGGAAAACGGCTACTTTCAAATATTGGGTAAATGCACAAAATATTTTTAAAAATAATTTCCAAAAACTACCTTCTCATACTAATTCTGATGAGTTGTTCGAAGTTATAGCTAAAATTCTTGATGCTGCTCAACCGGTTGTTGTATGTAGAAACAGCATAGAAGGAATTTTAACACAAGTTGAGTTTGATGTGGCAATTGAGGAAGAGAAGCCATTTCTTAAAAACCTATTCGATTCTATCAGCAGGGGACTAGCAGATGATGGAGTTATAACTAATGTTCAACACCTTCAATTTAAGGAGAGATACACCATTAAAAAAAATGGCACTTCTTGTGTTATCGACTTTGAGTATGACGGAGAAGGTTTCTTCGGGAGAGTATTGCCATTGGAAAAAAAATGTAACAGCCCTGATCTTATAGCCAGGATAAAAGCAATTTTAATTAATCTTAAAGACGCAGATTATGTCATTTAAAGAAATCAAAGAACTAAGACAAGCAGGAAAGCTTGATGAGGCTTTGCAAATGGCAAATCAAGCGTTGGAATCAGAACCTGAAAACGTCTGGAACAAACGTGCTGCTGCGTGGGTGTATTACGATTATCTTAAAAAATTCTCTCAATCTGAGTCATTTGAAGGATTTAAGGAAAATCTCATCAGAATAAAGAACTTGAATTTGCCGGAAGATGAAAAAATGATATTTGATAATTGTGCCTGGCAAATTGGGAGTTTATTGTTCACCTTACAAAAAGTTGAAAATGTAGATTATGTCAAAATCAATGAGATTCTTGATCTCATTAAAAATTTCCAATTTTCAAAGCCGTCAGAAGCATATTCCTTTTTATATAAAGCTTTTCACAAGGGATACCAAAACTGGCCAAACTATTTGACGTTTGCAGATTGGTGGAATTTTGAATATTTCCGCTCAGAAGATTATTTGAAAGAAGAGTTCAATGGAAAAAAGATAATGTCAATTGCAGAACAGGCCTACATCGCCTATTCAAAAAAACTCTTGGAGGGTGAGCCGATTGATACCTTTGGACATCAACGGGTGATTGATAAGGATAGAATACAATCGTTTTTACCAAAGTTAGATTCAATAATTGAGAAGCACCCAGCCTATCAATACCCACCTTATTTTAAAGCTAAACTTCTGCTTGCTTTAGGAAATGATGAAAATGTTCTAGCAGCCTTTTTACCATTTGCCAAACAGAAGAGAAACGATTTCTGGGTTTGGGAACTCATGGCGGAAATCTTCTCTGAAGATAAAGAGATCCAATTTGCTTGCTATTCCAAAGCACTAAGCCTGAAAACACCCGAAGACTTCCTGGTAAAATTGAGACAAACTTTTGCCGGAATGCTTGTGGACAGGAAGATGTATAGGGAAGCTAAAACTGAAATTGACAAAATTATTGCAACACGTTCAGAACATAAATGGAAGGTGCCTGACCAGATAGAGCAATGGACGACACAAGATTGGTATAAGTCAGCCACAACAAAAAGAGACAACAGAGATCTCTATTCAAAACATCTTAAAAGAGCTGAAGAAATTTTATTTCAGGACATCCCGGAAGAACTTATTGTAGTAGAGTTTATTAATGAAAATAAAAACATGATAAACTTTGTGAAGGACAAACATAAATTTGGCTTTTTCAATTATGCGGGGCACCTTGTCAAGCCACAAATCGGTGACATCCTAAAGGTTAGATTTAACGGAGATGGTCAAGATGGTTTTTACAAGGTATTAACTTTACAGAAAGCTGACGATAAATTAGATACGGATGCTTTAAAGGACTTCCAGGGAAGTCTTAAGATAATTTCCCCACAAAATTTTGGATTTATCGAGGATGTTTTTTTGGAGCCTAAGTTAATTCAAGATAATAAGTTAAGTGACGGGATCGAATATCGTGGAAGGGCAATCCTTAGCTATAACAAGAAGAAAAAGGAACTGGGTTGGAAGGCTATTGCCTTATATGACTGAACACCCTGATTAATCTACAACAACTAGTTTGAAATCATTTCGCGGAGTCTTCATTGCTTGTCATCAATAATCTTCATGACTGATGTCATATTTCTTAAGCCGCTTTACTAAAGTATTATACGAGCCGTAACCCAGAGCCAACCATGTCTGTCGCAGATTTCCCTTTTTCAGGCCGAGTAAGTACTTAGTCAAGCCTTAAGAAGGCATTTTTTCTGATAAATTGGAAGAAGTATATAATCTGGCAACGGGAACCCCAAGATCTGATTGAAGACAAAAAGAATCGCTTTGCGGATTCCCATGAGTTTCTTCAT
>Ga0334882_1000865_pt1 | contig 41213 bp, 37 predicted proteins | sample GraSluR1_MG_5_FD_207226 | JGI IMG/M metagenome (GOLD analysis project Ga0334882, IMG submission 207226) | Sludge microbial communities from methane-producing bioreactor in Wageningen University, Netherlands - Granular Sludge_15_04-R1 | ecosystem: Engineered > Bioreactor > Anaerobic >... | reverse complement strand
CCGGTGGCCACAGCAGGGTGGACACACCCGTTCCCATCCCGAACACGGAAGTTAAGCACCCTCACGCCGATGGTACTACGGTTAGCCGTGGGAGAGTAGGTAGCCGCCGGGCCTCTTTTTTTCTTCTGATCCTCAGGTTTTTCCTACAGCCCTCCTTCCCGGAGGGTTCTTTTTTGCCCTTCCTATTGCTTACATTTACGGATATACTTGCCCGAGGAGGCTCCTGTGGCATTGATTCCCTTCTTCAAACCCACCCTTCGCAGAAAGGACATGGATGCGGTATTGCAAACCATGGTCGATGAAAGGATTGGACCGGGTGAGCGCAAGAATGAGTTTTTGCGGCAGTTTTGTGTGCTGGTAGGGGCAAAAGGCGGATTTGCCCTGCGTTCTTATGTAGATACGCTGAGAACAGCTTTGCAGGCATGCAACCTGGCACCGGGGGCAAAAGTGGGGGTGAGTGTGCTCTCTCCTTCTGTCTATCAGTACTTGGCAGACCAGCTGGGACTGGTGCTGGTCCCCGGAGATATAGACAGTGAACATGGTTGTCTTTCCCAGCAAGAGGCCCTAAGGCTTACCGAAGAGGGGTGTGTCGCTCTCTTGGTCCACGAGCCCATGTGCCAGATACCCTATGGTTGTGACTATCGGCAGTTCGGCAGGCCCGTCATCGAGGATTGCAGTCAGAGTCTGGGCAGCAGGTATGAGGAAGTATCAGCCGGCTCATTCGGGGATCTGGTTGTCTGTGCCTTTGAAGAGGATGGGGTGGTGAGTACAGCCGGAGGAGCCGCCTTGGTCTACAGTGAAGAGAAGTGGCATGCCATTGTTGAGGATCAGCTGGGTTCGTCACGGAGCTACTGCGAACTTCCCGATATGAATGCAGCCCTTGGCATCATCCAGCTGGCGACACTTGAGGAGCAACTTGCAAAAAGGAGGGAGTTCTATACTCTTTTTTCCAAGGCTCTTCTGAAGACGCCAAACAAACTCTATGGAATAGGGAACATCGATTTCCTGAGCAATGGGTTCGGCTTCTGTACCGTCCTCGATTCACGGGCAGAGGATGCAATCAAATTTGCAAACAAATATCAGGTTTCTGCAAGAAAAACCTTCGCCGCCTCACTTGCTGTAGAGCATAACGATCGCTTCGATCTCTTTCCGAACGCACTTCCGCCCTTTCTCAGGGCGATTTCGTTGCCAATCTATCCCTTTCTGAAGCAATCGGATGTAGAATTGCTGATGAAAGTCATCTCGCACCTGAGCTAAGGAGTCAACTATGGAACAAAGGTCGGTACAACGTGTACTCATCATCGCGAACTGGAGAAAAGAAGCTTCGCATACCTTGTCGCAGACCATAGCGGACTACTTGCAGGAGAAGGGTATCACAAGCACAATCTTTCGAACCAATGCTGAAGACGAGGTGCTGCAAGTCGAGAAAGGAACGGACTTGGTCATCTGTCTCGGCGGAGATGGGACGGTACTGTACTGTGCACGCTACCTCCAGGACCACGGAATCCCCATTCTGGCAATCAACTTGGGAACATTTGGATTCATCACTGAGATTTCGGTGGATGAGTGGCAGGAGGCGATAGATTTCTATCTTGAGGGAAGAAATTGCATCAGCCGAAGGTTGATGATACGCGTATCTGTCATCCGCGATGGGGGCAAGGTATTTTATGCCCATGCCCTCAATGAGATGGTTGTCTCCTCAAGCGGCATCAGCAAAGTCATCAGCATGGCCTTGCGTATCGGCGATACCGAGGCAGGTTTCTTTCGCTCGGACGGCATCATCGTTGCAACCCCCACCGGTTCGACCGGGTACAGCTTGGCGGCAGGAGGTCCCATTCTTGACGTGGATCTCTCCACGCTCATCATTACCCCGATTTGCCCCTTTACGCTCTCCAACCGCCCCCTGGTGGTCAGTGGGGAGTCGAACATCACCATCACTATTCCCTCAGGGCAGAGAACCGGCATCTCACTCTCCCTTGACGGCCAGCAGAACTTCCCCCTGATGGAGGAAGATGTCGTCATTGTCGAGAAATCCCGAAGTAAAGCCCTTTTGGTCACAAGCAAACGGCGCAATTACATAGAAGTACTCCGTGATAAACTGAATTGGTCTGGAGGAGGCTTCCATGCTTGAGCGGCTTGAGATACACAACTATGCCCTAATCGAAGACAGTGTTCTGGAGCTCGATAAGGGCTTCTCCGTTATAACCGGTGAAACCGGTGCCGGTAAATCCATCATCTTGGGAGCACTCTCTCTCCTGTTGGGGGAGAAGACGGAAGTGCAATCGATCCGAAGCGGCTGTGATTCAGCAACAGTGAGTGCCTGTTTCTATGTGCCTTCGCCACCTCCTGCCCACCTCTCATCCTTTTTGGAGCGAGAGCAGCTGTCACTTGAGGATGACACCTTGCTTGTTTCGCGTACGATCAAGAGCAACGGAAGGTCTTCCATCACCATGTGCGGGAGGCTGTGCACCCGAGCAGATCTTGCCCTGATCACCAGCGAATTGCTGGACATCAGCGCACAGCGCGATCATCAGAGCCTGCTCTCTGCTGCCCACCAACTGGCGGTCCTTGACTCCTATGGAACGATAGGGGATGAGAAGAGTGCCTACCGCAGCTGCTATGAGCGAACGGCGGAGCTCAAGGCCCAGCATCGGCAGTATGGGATGCAGCTGGAAAATTCCAAACGGGAAGAGGACTATCTGCGGTTTGCAGTGGATGAGATCACCAAGGTCGGCCCCAAGCTCGGAGAGGACGAGGAAATCCAGGAGCAAGTGCGTCGCATCGCCTCCTTCGAGCAGATATATGAGGCGCTGACGCTGTGTGTGGAGCTTTTGCATGGTGGAGGGGAGAATCCCCAAGGAGCATTGTCCCTGTTGCATCAGGCAAAGAACCAATTGGAGAATGCCAAGAAAGGGGATGCATCCCTTGCCTCCTATGCTGAGCGATTGGAGAGTGCAAGCATCGAATTGGAGGACATCTATGAGACGCTGCGTGATTACTTGGGAGGCATGAGCTACAGTGAGGCCGAACTCGACCGACTGCAGGGACGACTTGCTCTCTTGCAGCGTCTGAAAAAGAAGTACGGATACAGCTTGGATGCGGTGCTTGCGTTCCTCTCCGAAAGCCAGCAAAAGCTCAACATCTCCGAAGAGGGCGAGATTCTGCTCAGCAAGCTGGAAAAGCAAATATCGGTGGCAAACCAAGAGCTGATACAAGCTGCTGGGGTGTTGCGTTCCAAGCGTAGGGAAGCTGCCCAACGCTTGCAGAGAGAAGTCGAAGAGCGGTTGAAGAGCCTGGGAATGAAAGAAGCACGTTTTTCCATCCTCTTCCAGGAGATCGAGCCAGGACCGAGCGGGGCGGATGAGGTCAGCTTTGCCATCTGTGCCAATCCAGGGCTTCCCATGCGCTCGATCAAGGATGTTGCCAGTGGGGGAGAGCTCTCCAGGATCATGCTGGCGGTGAAGACCTCGCTAGCTGAAAGCGACAGCATCCCAACCCTCATCTTTGACGAGGTTGATGCGGGCATTGGAGGAAGTGTCGCACTCTCTGTCGCCCAACAGCTGGTTCATCTTGGCCGTACCCATCAGGTGATCGTCATCACCCACCTTGCCTCGATAGCAAGCAAGGCAGATACCCAGTTCGTGGTGAGCAAGGATATCCGCAACCAGATGAGCTACTCGACGATCAGGATTGTGAAAGGATCCGAACGGCAAAAGGAGATCGCACGCATGCTCAGCGGCGATGATAACAGCCCAGAGAGTCTGGAACACGCAAAGAAACTTTTGCAGGAGACACCATGAGTATGGAGTATTACCCGTTGGAACAAGGCTTTGCCTATGGGGAAGAGGGCAAGATGCCCTTGGCAAGGATTACCCTGCGCAAGCTCAACGAGAGCACCTATGCCATTGATCATACGTATGTATCGCCCCAACTGAGGGGACAAGGCATTGCCAAGCAGTTGGTGCTGCTCGCAGCCGAGAAGGCCCGCAAGGAAGGGTTCACCATAGCCCCCTTATGCTCATATGCGCGCAAGGCGATGGAGGAGGATCCCTCCCTCAGGGATCTCATCGAGCCCTAGCAGATCGCTAAATCAAAGTTCAGCACCTTTCCCAAGGCATTGATCAAGGCAATGTCCGCATTACTGTCTGTCTTTTTCTGCATACACAGATAGGGATAGACAGCGTCTTGGATGGCGGTGAGATCGGGCTGAAAACGCTTTTCACGCACAATTTCCAAGAATTCCAGCATGAAGCGACAATTGGTATCGTGAAGTCCGTAGGTCTGCACTTTCTTGGCCATGTTGATCATTTCCGAATCGAAGATGGAAGCGATCAGCTCCAGATCGGGTTGTTTTCCGTATTTGAGGAAGAAGTCGAGCATCAACTCAAAATCACTCTTGAATTCGTCCCACATCGTAAGCGTTCCATAGGTGAACAAGCTCTTGATGGCACTCAGTGAGGCTCCGATCAGCTGCTGGTAGAGAGACCCCATCGGAAGATAGGGGACATTCTTTGCCAAGCTGGCGTAGTGATACAGGTTGTGTGATAGCTCCTTGATCTGCTTCTCATCCAGCATGCAGACGTTCCGGTCGATCTGGGTGAACAGCTGGTCACGCATCCGCAAGGGAATGTCCTCATGGGTGAGGAAGTAGGTCTGGCTCTCTTCGTCCCTGCTCTGGATGGTGATCGTGTACTGTAGTACCGCGGCCTCGGGATGCGGGTCGATGATGGTGCACAGATAGCGATCCAGCGATTGGGTGTTGCTGATCGCAAGCACCATGGTCTCCGTGTTCTGATGCTTCACCTCATCCAGTCTGAAGTACCCATAGCTGTCCTGATAGTGATCTTTCAGGGCAATGCGGCGATTGAGGGTGAAGAAGAGGGCTGCCTCAACCTCTCCGCTGAGCTCTTTCATTGCCTCAAGAGCCAATGTTCTCCCTGTTCCGTCCTGCTTGCGGTTGGCTTTCGCCTTCTGCAGGTCTTCCAACAGGAGTTCAAGCAGGCTCTCCTTGGTAAACCCTTCATAGAGGCGCAAGGCCATCAGGGCATAGACGATGTTCTGCCTTGGTTCGAGCCCGGCAAGATCGTTGAAGAACCAACCACAGCTGGTAAATGAGAAATGCTTGTACTTCTGGCCGAGCAAGAGTTTTGCGAGCGCTTCCTTGGTATCGGGATCTTTGGTATGCCGGCCGAGGAACGTATCCATATCCTCATGAGCCAGGATGACCGGAGAGAAACTGTGTAAAAGATCCCTAGGCTTCATCTCCGTTCCCAGGAGGTTGGTAACCTCTTTCTCGAAGATGGCATCGAGCTTGCAAGCGAGATGGTCGAAAGCTTGCCTCAGGGGAGTCCTCCACTTTTGGTTCCAACTCTCATCACCTCCGGTGTGGCAGCCGCAGTCCCGATACCAGCGGGACACCCCGTGGCTGCACGACCAGCTGGTGCCTTTCGCCTCTTCTCCATCATGAAGAAAGGCTTCTTCAGTGGCAGGATGCTGTGCAAGGTATGTTGCATAGTTGGTGAACTGGAAATCCTCGCGGTCATGCACCTTTTTGATCAGGGCGGCGAGGGCCATGTCACCGTAGGGTTCATGATGACCGTAAATCTCTCCGTCGGTTGCCGTATGGATCAGGTTCTGGCCTTCGGTTTTTGCTATGGTCAGCAAGCGCTCATAGAGCATGTCTGCATCCCTGAGGTAGTGGCCGAAGCTGATGCCCTCGGCAAGCTGGGGGTTGTAGAAGAACGCATTGATGGTGTTCCCCTTCGCTCCGGTCAGCTTGAACGCCCTGCCATAGGGGGCGGGTTTGCCATTGAGGTCGATACGCTGCCCATCTTCAGACTGTATGGCCTTGCATTGCCATGGCGAGAGGATGACATACTTGACTCCCGCTTCGCCAAGCAGATCTGTCACCATCGGGTTGATTGCCGTCTCAGGAAGCCAAAGGCCTTCTGCATCGCGGCCGAAACGACGAGAGAAATCATCCAGACCCCACAGGATCTGGTCCTTGGCATCCGCCTCGGTGGCAAGGGGAAGAATGGAGTGGTTGTACGCTTGGGCAATGGCATTGCCGTGTCCAAGCCGCTCTTTGCTCTGTTTGTCAGCTTCCAAGATCAAGGCATACGTATTGGGGTGCCTCTTTTCCATCCAACTGAGGAGCGTCGGTCCGAAGTTGAAGCTGATAGAGGCATAGTTGTTTGTCATGCTCAGGATTCTTCGTACACCCGAGAGATAGCGGGAGTGGCTGTTTGCACTGTAGCAATCAGCATGAATCCGTTCGTTCCAGTCTGGGAAGGGGCTGGCAGAGAGCTGCTTGCCGATGATTCCCGTTCTGGGATTCTCTCGCGGAGGCTGATAAAAATGCCCGTGGAGAATCAGTGAGGTCTTCTCTTGTTTCTGTGTTTTCATATTGCGTGGGCAGTATAGCACAGCCAAGTGATGTGCAACAGGGCTTTTGGGAGAAGCCGTCTTGCACTTTATCCTCTTCTGGGCAAAAATAAGACAGGAGGTGCGTATGAGCATCCATATCGTTTCAGATCCCAATCTGGTAGCAGATACCGTTCTTTTGCCCGGAGATCCCCTCAGGGCCCGTCACATCGCGCAAACCTATCTGACTGATGTCATCCAATATAATGAGATACGAGGAATGCTGGGCTTTACCGGCTACTGGCAAGGCAACCGCGTTTCGGTCCAGGGAACCGGGATGGGTATGCCTTCTTTCTCCATCTATGCCCAAGAGCTGATCGACACCTACCACGCCAAACGTCTGGTACGTGTCGGCACCTGCGGTACGATGAGCGAAGACCTCCATCTCAAGGATGTACTCATTGCCCAGGCAGCGGACAACGACAGCGCGATGAATCCCAGCCGATTCGGCTCCTATCAGTTCGCCCCTACCGCCTCGTTCAATCTGCTGGCAAAGGCCGTTGGGCATGCCCAGGCAGCGAAGATGGGCTTCGCTGTGGGAAATGTGTTTACCAGCGACCAGTTCTACGACCAGAAAGGGGAGGAGAAGAAGCTGATCGCCCAGTCGGTGGGAACGATGGCCATAGACATGGAGACGTGTGAGCTCTACACCCTTGCCCGCCTCAAGCATGTGGAGGCGCTTACCCTGCTTACCGTAAGCGATTCCCTGCTTACCGGTGAGCAGGTTCCCCCTGCACAACGGCAGAGCACCTTCGACGCAATGGTCGACCTTGCCCTGCTTACGCTCTTCAGCTGAGCGGGAAAACGCACGCAGTTGACTAAGACCGATGATTCTTTTACGATTGCAGGAAAGAACATCCATTTGGATGCGTTGCGGGAGTAAGCATGATTCTCATCAATATTGATTCCTTGTCTACTACCGAGCTGCAGTACATTGCCCAGCAAGAACGGCTGAGCAACTGGCAGTCTCTTGACCGCGAAGAACTCATCGATGCACTCGAGGAAGCTTTTGGGGAACAGGATGATGAGCTTCCTTCTGCAATGAAGGGAAAGATCAACCGAAACCGATACTGCAACGCACTTACCGACTTCCGTGGAAATAAGCAGCATATCAATGGGCTCCCCGGTGTTGAGGATCTTCCTGAATCGTACCTCGATACTTCCATTCACCTCTTGCTGCGTGATCCCCAGTGGGCCTTTTCCTACTGGTCGCTCTCCCCGGCTTCAAATCTGATGATTTTCGGTGAGGACGGACAGGAGAAAAGCAACCTCTTTTTGCGGGTGCAGGAGACCAACCTGAGCACCAAGGGGGTGAGGACGTTTGACATCAGCATCTCCCTGGAAGATACCCAATGGAACATCAATCTGCCGAACATCGGCTCTTCCTACGTGGTCGACCTGTGTTGGCGTGACAAGAAGGGCAATGAGATGTCCCTCGCACAGAGCAAGAGTGTCGAAACGTTTCCCTCGTACTGGCAGGAGCATGTTGATGAGCTGGCCATGGACGGGGATCTGTTTACCATGCACTTTTCTTCGCTGGTGACTCGTGAAGGTGAGATTGTAGACAATGCAGTGCTTCGTGAGATCGCCCAGACCTTGAGCAAGGGGGTTCTGTAATGTCCAATACGTCTGTGGCCTTCATCCTGAATGCCCATCTTCCGTTTGTCCGGCATCCTGAATATCCAAGATTTCTGGAAGAGGATTGGTTGTTCGAGTCGATCAGCGAAAGCTATCTTCCCCTGCTGAGGATGTTCAACAAGCTGAAAGCAGAGCGCATCAGCTTCAAGTTCACCATCAGTCTCTCCCCAACCTTGTGCTGCATGCTCAGTGACCCCATCCTTCAGGAGAGGTTTTTGCAGTATCTGGAACGCCATATCGAACTTGGCCACAAGGAAGTGCAGCGCTGCAATGAGAGTCAGCCTGAGTTCTTGGAGATGGCTCAGTTCTATCTCGGCCAGGCAAAGCAGAATCTCAGCGACTATCAGGACCTGTACCGCAACAACATCCTTGATGCCTTCAAGGCACTGGAAACCAGCGGTCATCTGGAGCTTGCCACCACAGCGGCAACCCACGCATATCTTCCGCTCTACAAAGAGTATCCCACTGCCATCAATGCCCAGGTTGAACTGGGTGTGCAATCCTTTTTGACCACCTTCGGACACCTTCCCAAAGGTTTCTGGTTGCCAGAGTGCGGCTACTACCCCGGTCTTGAGGAGAATCTGAAGTATCACGGTATCAACTGGTTCCAGACAGCAAGCCAGTCCATGCTCCTCTCGCAGGACAAGGTCCAGTATGGTGATTACCGTCCGGTTCGCTGTCCAAACAGTGTTGCCGCCTTCCCCCGTGATTTCCAGGGCACCAGTCTGGTCTGGTCCAACAGCAGCGGCTATCCGACAGACAGGGTATACCGTGAATTCTATCGGGACATCGGTTACGATCTTCCGATGGAGTACATCAAGCCGTACATCCACGAGCCTGAGGTTCGTGTCTTCACCGGCTACAAGTACTGGGCGATCACCGGGCAAACTGACCAGAAGATACCGTACCGCCGTGAGCTTGCCCAGGCGAAAGTTCGTGAGCATGCCCGAAACTTCCTCTACAACCTCACACGCAAGGGCTCTGACCTTGCCCCTTCCATGGAGAACCAGCCGCTGTTTACCCTTGGGTTTGATGCCGAGCTGTTCGGCCACTGGTGGTTTGAGGGAATCGATTGGCTTGAGCAGGTCATCCGTCTTGTTGCCGAACCCGGACAAACGGTGGCGTTGACCTCTCCCTCCGCTTTTCTTTCGAAGGAGGGATCCACCTTGCAGACTGCACGGCCTGCATTCTCCTCGTGGGGCCAAGGCGGCTACAGCGCAGTCTGGCTGGATGGGGCGAATGCGTGGACCTACCGGCATATCCACAAGGCAATCGAGAGGATGGAAGAGTTGAGCCTGCGGTTCAGTGACCAGATCAGCCTCAAGCAGAGATTCCTCAACCAGGCTGCAAGGGAAGTGCTTCTTTCCATGGCGAGTGACTGGCCCTTCATTCTCTTCAACAAGAGCAGCACTGAGTATGCAGAAAAGCGTTTGAAAGACCATCTGAAGAATTTCAATGTGGTCTACGGGAATATGTGCAAGAATGCGGTGAATACCGAGTGGTTGGTGAAGGCAGAGAAGCGCAACAGCATTTTCAGCGACATCGATTACAACATTTTCAATCCCAACCGATAACAATCCTGTCACCCAGATCGACCCCTTTCCTCAGTAGAGGAGAGGGGTTTTCATTATTCGGACACACCTTCTTTTCTGCTCATATTGGTTTACGTCTGTTAAGCGATAGCACAGGATTTTCGTAATTGTACCGGCTAAAGGGGAGAAAGTCCGGTTGTGCTGTGGTGGGAAGAAGTGTACATTATTGGATACAAGTGGGAAAAAATCCCAAAAATGTTGCAAAAAGGTAGGAGCGTGGCATGTTGACTGGTGAGTTTTACAACACCATAGACGACAAGGGTCGCATTCTTATCCCCTCCCGATTGCGTTCGGCACTCGAAGGGGAGGCCCTGTATGTGACCCGTGGTCTGGAAACCTGCCTTTGGCTCATGCTCCCTTCCGATTTTGAGAAATTGAAGAACACCATCATCAGCGGTCCGGGCTCCATGTTCGACCGGAAGCTCAGGATATTGCAGCGAGGCATGATTGCTCCGGCCCAGCTTTGCGAATTCGACAAGGTGGGAAGAATCAATATTCCCCAAAGTCTTCGCGAGAGCGTCGGCTTGTCCGCCAAGGAAGAGTCGGTGCTTTTGGGTACCGGCAACTATCTGGAATTGTGGAACAGAGCTGAGTATGAGCGCTACCTGTCGCAGAGCATGGGAGAGTTCCTCGATGCGGCTCAATCCCTCAGTGAGATGATCAGGGAGGACCTTTGATGGAATATGTCCACTACTCAGTCATGAGACAGGAGATTCTTGAGCATCTGATACCGCCTCAGGACACTGAGGCTACCATGGTCGACTGTACCTGTGGGGAGGGTGGGCACACCCATCTTTTTCTCTCCACCTATCCGAACTTGCGTGTCATCGGCCTGGATCGGGACAGCTCAATCCAGCAGAAGGCCATCCAGCGGATGGAATGTTTTGCTGATCGTTTCACACCGAAGAATATCTGGTTCGACGATTTCTTTGCCGATGCCCAGGAGAACTCCTTCGATCTGGTGCTCTTCGATCTGGGCATTTCCAGCTACCACTATGAGGAGAGCGAACGCGGCTTCTCATTCCGCAAGGATGAGGTGCTGGACATGCGCCTGGACAAGACGGCCCCGATCAGTGCCCTCGATGTGGTCAACGGCTATCAGGAAGAACGGCTGGCCGATGTCATCTACCAGTTTGGGGAAGAGCGATACTCCCGCAGGATTGCCCGTGCAATCGTTGAGAGACGGAAGACCGGAAAGATCACCACCAGCGAGGAGTTGGCCTCGATCATCTACAAGGCTGTTCCCTCAGGCTACCGCTATGGGCACATCCATCCGGCAACCCGGAGTTTCCAAGCTATCCGCATAGAGGTGAACCGGGAGCTGGATCGCATCGAACCTGCCTTGAAGGGAGCCATCAAGGCTCTGAAGCATGGAGGGAGGATGGCTGTGATCAGCTTTCACTCACTGGAGGACCGCAAGGTCAAATGGTTGTTCAAGGCTTTGGGGGAGGGTGAGAATCCGACCATCCGGATCCTTACCAAGAAACCTTTGATTCCGAGTGATACAGAACGGGAGGAGAATCCGGCGAGCAGAAGTGCAAAGCTGAGGATTATCGAGAAGCGATAAGGAGTGGGGTATGGGTAACGATTGGTACACGACAGATCTCAAGCAACGACCCGCTCAGCGAAGCCGCCGCTTCGTGCGCATTGAACAGATGGTTGTCCTGATGATGCTGCTCTGTGTCATGGCTGCCATGTTTGTCCCGCTCTGGCAGAGGGGGGTGAACCGCAGTCTTGAGATTGAGTACCAGACCCTGCTGAACAACCGTCAGGCATTGGAAGAGCAGAGGCAGGTCCTGTTGGCAGGAATTTCCAAGCTCTCCATGCCGGAACAACTGGTAAAGGGTGCGTGGAAAGAGGACATCGCCTTCCAGCCGATCAGGGCGGAAGCGGTGATCATGCTGTCCAGGAGAGCCCATGAGTGAACATCAGAATATTGCCCAGTTTGCATTAGATCCTCACCAAATAGCCCCTCTTTGCAATGCAAGGTGCATGCGAGGTGGGGCTGTGCGCATCAGCAACGTGCAGATCGACAGCAGGAAGTGCACTACCGGTTCTCTCTTTTTCGCCCTCAAAGGGGATAAAGTTGACGCCATCTCTTTCCTTGCACAGGTTGAGGCCAGCAAAGCGAGTGCTGTGGTTGTGCCGTTTGAACAGGTATCTCGAGCGCTTAGGGAAGTTTCCATTGCAGTATTGGGCTGCGACGATGTACTTTCCAGCTTGCACTCTCTGGCGCGCTCGTACCTGCATCTCATCCCTAGCTTGCAGACGGTGGGTATCACCGGCAGCTGCGGAAAAAGCACTACCAAGGAAGCGATCGCCCGCATCACCAGCGTCTTGGGACCGACTGCAAGGACTCCTGGCAATCTCAACAGCGAATTCGGCCTCCCCTTGAGTATCTTCGGACTGGGAAGAGAGAGCAGGTATGGTGTCTTTGAGATGGGAATTGACCATGTAGGGGAGATGGACCGGATGGTTTCGATCCTCAAGCCTTCGGTGGCTGTGTTGACCAACATAGGCATCTCCCATCTGGAGAAGATGGGCAGTGAAACGACGATTGCCCGAGAAAAAGCAAAGATCTTTCACCCTGGGCTGAAGGCAGGCTTCGTAAGCCGGGACTGCAAGCATTTCGATCTGATCCAGGCGCAGGCATCAGTCTCCCTTGGCCGCTACAGTGCCAATGACATCGAAGCCATGGATCTGGGCCTTGATGGATGGCAGCTCTCCTATGGTGGTCAGACCTTCAGGATTCGGTCGGTAGGAAAGCATCTTTTGGAAGATGTGGTGGGCGCTATCAGGGTAGGTGCGTATCTGGGTGCTGATGCAGTGGACATTGCCCAGGCCTTGGAAGGCTTTGAGCCGATGCACGGGCGCTCGTTTGTCCATCACAGCAGGGTAACCATCGTCGACGACTCCTACAATGCAAGCCTTGATTCCACCACCAGCATCCTTCGTTACCTCTCATCCCTCTCCTGGGGTGGGGCAAAGAAAGTGGTGCTTGGGCCAATGAAGGAACTTGGCCAGCTTTCAGCCGAGGCTCATCGCAGTGTAGCGGATACGCTTTCCTTTTGTTCCTTCAGCAAAGCGTACCTGTACGGGGAGGAGATGGAAGAGGCAGCATTCTGTCTCAAGCGCTCCCGTTTCACCGGAGAGGTCTCCTACACCAAATCCTTTGCCCATCTGGAAGATGAGGTGGGAAAGCAGACCAAAACCGGGGATCTCTATCTGTTGAAAGCTTCCCGGTCAGTTGGGATGGAACGACTGATACCCTTCCTCCAAAGGAGGGCGCGATCCTATGCCTAGCAGGTTGCCCATCCTCCTTTTAGCCTCGCTACTGTTGACCTTCGTTCTCTCGAAGGTCCTCTTGTCATTGGTGGGAAGGAGTACTGTGGCGATCAAGCCTGAATTGAGACCCGTACACGCATCCAAGGCCGGCACCCCGGTCGTCGGGGGCATTGCCTTCGTTATGGGAGCTTTTCTTGTTTCCCTGATCGATCCAGAGCTTGCATCCCCGATGGTCCTGTATCCCATGTTCGGTCTCTTGCTCTTTGCCTCGGTTGGCTTTTTGGATGACCACCTCAAGCGGACATCCTACAATGGGGATGGTCTGCCATCGCTGCTCAAGCTGGCTCTCCAGGTGCAAGCTGCACTGCTTTTGTTGATTATTCTCAAGCAGCACGGCCTCATCGACACCACCCTTGATCTTGGGTTTGCCTCACTGGCGTTGGGTCCTGCCTACTACCTCTTCGCCCTGCTGTACATCCTCTACTTTGTGAATGCGATCAACATCACCGATGGTTTGGACGCACTGGCGGCCGGTTCAAGCCTGCCGATGCTGCTTCTGGTCATTTTTATCTCGAATCAGCGCTCGATGCCCTCTTCCACAGCCCTGCTTGGAGCCATCCTTGCCTTTCTCTGGTTCAACCGGCGCCCTGCCAAGTACTTCATGGGAGACTGCGGGAGCCATGCCTTGGGCGGGTATCTTGCCATCAGTGCACTCCTGCTCAAAGCTGAAGTCGCCCTTTTTGTTGCAAGCGGCCTGTTTCTGGTGGAGTTGGCAACCAGCCTCATCCAGATCATCTCCATCCGTAAGTTCGGGAAGAAGGTGTTCATCATCGCCCCCTTGCATCATGCCTATGAATTGAAAGGTATGAAGGAGACGCATATTGTCCTCTCCTTCATTCTGGTTTCCTGGTTGTTTGGGGCAGCATCCTTGCTGCTTACTAGGTGATGACCATGGATATACGCAGGGAATTCGATGATTATCAGCATCAGGAAGAGACCCTCGTCGAAGTAGGGGGCGACTTCAGCCCCTTCACCTTCCTCTGTGTCGTATTGCTCATCACCAGCTTGGGCTTGATCATGCTGTACAGCGCATCCTACAACGAGGCGCTCATCCACAATCTTCCTCATCACTACTTTTTGACTCGCCAGCTGATGTTCGTTCTCCTTGCAGTGGTTGTCTTTGTCATCATACGGTTCATCCCCATCTCCTTGCTCAAGGCGTTCAGCTATCCCATCCTGCTGGTTTCCCTGCTTCTGCTACTGATGACCCTCTTCACCCCCTTTGGCCAAGAACGTCTGGGTTCCAGGCGATGGCTCCAGATTGGTCCGCTTCCTTCCCTCCAGCCATCAGAGTTTGCCAAACTGGCCCTGGTACTCTTTTATGCCTATTATTTTCGCTTTGACCGAACCAATCAGTCGCTTCTGCGACGCTTTTTGCTTCCGTTACTGGTGAGTCTCGGGATGACTCTTTTGATTTTCCTGCAGCGGGACTACTCCTCAGCTGCCCTCTTTCTGGCGATTTCTTTCTCCCTTCTGCTTGCCAGCGGGCTGAAGATCTCCACGCTTCTCATCATGTTTGCGTTCCTCGTTCCTCCCGCCCTGGTTGGGATGTTCTCCCAGTCCTATCGGGTGAAACGCATCGTATCGTTCCTGTTCCCCTCCCTGGACCCGGTGGGTATGAACTACCAAGTCACCACCTCCCTGAAGGCCATCCAGAAGGGCGGGCTCTTCGGTGTGGGGTTGGGAAACGGTACCTACAAGCTGGGATTGCTTCCGGAAGTCCAGAGTGACTTCATCTTTGCCTCCATTTGTGAGGAGATCGGGCTGGTTGGTTGTTCGTTCATCCTGGTGCTCTTCGCAATGCTGGCAATCCTTGGGTACAATGCGGCAGCAAGGATGCGTGATCGTGACCGCTTCCTCAGTCTTACGGCCTTCGGCCTTACAAGTATGATTCTCTTCCAAGCCATTCTCAATCTGGGGGTGGTGACAGCTTTGCTTCCCCCCACCGGGATTCCCTTGCCCTTCTTCAGCCAAGGGGGGACAAACCTGTTCATTGTGCTTACCTCCTGTTCGTTGCTCTACCGGATCCTGTTGATAAGCAGTGGCAAGATGCCTTTGCAGAAAAGCTCGCTGGATGAGGGGCAGCGCAAGGCTATCCTGTTTCCCGATGAGGGGGAAGGCTCATGAGAAGGATGGGCATCAAGGCCAAGATGGCCCTTTTGCTGCTTCCTCTGCTTGTACTGCTGCTGCTGTTCATCCTGCGCTCTGTTCCCCACTTTACGATCAGAACCATTCAGGTAACAGCGCATCAAGGCAGTGGCCAAGTCCCCGCTGAGGTTGCGAACCATCTCTCAAAACTGGTGGGGACTTCACTGTTTGCACTGAGTCTTGGAAAAGAAGAGAGCAGGCTAAAAGCGTATTCTCCGGTACAGAAGGCGAGCGTCAAGCGAGCCTTGCCCTCCACCTTGGTGGTGGATCTCACGCTCATCGATGCCTTGGCCTTGGTGCAAGGGGGGGAAGGGCAAGCCTTCTTCTTGGTCAAAGGGGACAGATTGCTTGATCTGGACAGCAGGGATGTCCCTGACTGGCAGAAGGTCGTTCTGAGCATCGAGGTCCCGCTTTCCTATGCCCAGATGATGGCTCGTCATGGAATTGATGAAGCCTTTGCCCAAGTAATGGAGTTGGCGCGGTCCCTCGAAGGCAAAACCACCTTGATAACTAGGGTAAAATACGATAATAATAGTAGTAACAGCTTTGGAAAGATGGTTTTGGAACTCTCGTCCCTGAATGCCCAGATTTGGGTGAGGGAGCCTGTAGGGGCACACCTTGTGCAAGCCGCCATCCTTTTGGTCCAGCAGGACCAACAAGATGCGCTTTCCTTCCTCAGCTTGCCGACCAGGCGATACGACCTCTACCGAGAGGGCTTGGTGCAAAGGTAATGAGACCGACCATAAGGGGGTTGCTGTAATGGCTGGAGACAAAATGTTGATGGGACTGGATATCGGCTCCAGCCGGACCAGATGCGTAATCGGCTCGGTAAGCCGTGAGGGCCAGTTGATGGTCGACAGCATCTGTGAGCATCCGAGCGAGGGAGTCCGTGCCGGTTCAATCGTCAATATAGAACAAACGCTGAAAACCATCCAGACGGTGATCAATGAGGCAGAGCTCCAGGCAGGAGCAGAGATGAGTGAAGTCATCATCGGTATCGGGGGAGAGAACATCATCGGCATCCCCAGTACAGGGGTGGTTGGAATCAACGGCAAAGACCAGGAGATCAAGCGCGAGGACATCTTCCGCAGTCTGGAAGTGGCCCGTGCCTTTGAACTTCCCCAGGACAGGGAGATACTGCACACCTTGGTGCAGGATTTTCAGATAGACGGGCAGATGGGCATCAAGGATCCGATCGACATGCTTGGGCACCGACTGGAGAGCAGGGTGCTCATTGTCACCGCCTCTTCGGCTATCTGTCAGAATGAACGAAAATGCATCCAGCGATCCGGGCTGACGGTCCAACGGCTTGTCCTGCAAAGCCTTGCAGACAGTGAGGTGGTGCTCAGCAGTGAAGAGAAGGAGATGGGTACGATCCTCATCAACATCGGAAGCGGCATCACCAATATGATCGCCTATACCAACGGGTCTCCTGTGTACACAGGGGGCGTGAACCTGGGAGGGGAGGCTGTCACCAATGACATCGCCTACATCCTGAACAAGACCCGCGCGGCAGCAGAGCAGATCAAATGTGAGAGTGGACATAGTTATGTTCCCTCGGTTAGCAGTGAAGAGATGATACTGATACCCCAGGTCGGGGGCCTTCCTCCGATCAAGATGCCCAAGAAAGAGCTGAGCAAGGTCATCGAACCCAGGATGGCAGAAATTTTCTCCCGCTTGCAGAGCGATTTGGAGAAAGCCCAGGTACAAGGTTCTTTTGGTGGCGGGGTGGTTTTGGTAGGCGGTGGGGCACTGCTCAGCGGCGTTACCGAGCTTGCCAGTGAGATTTTCAGGCTTCCGGCACGCCTTGGGTTTCCCGAGGCTATCGGGGGCTTGGACCGCTCGTACATCAGTCCCCAGTACACCACGGTGTTGGGACTGCTCAAGAGCGAGGCGCGCAAGGTCCGCGAGACGGGAGCCACACCGAAGGCCCGCAAGGACAGGGCGCGGCGGAAAGAGGGTGGGGCATCCTCCAAGCTCCGGGATTTTTTCAGGACATTGTTCTAAGAGAGCCGCAGGGCAAAGGAATAGGCTATGGATTTTGGAATGTTTGAAGTAGAGGATATGGTCCAGGACGAACAGGCCACCTCCACGATCATCAAAGTGGTCGGGGTAGGTGGGGCTGGTGGCAATGCGGTGAACCGCATGATCGCCAGCGGCTTGAAGAAGGTGCATTTTGTCACCATGAACACCGATATGCAGGCCCTTCAGCGATCCAACGCCCAAATCCGAATCCCAATCGGCAAGGAGTTGACCGGGGGGCTTGGCGCCGGGGGTATCCCCGAAGTCGGTGAAAAGGCTGCCCAGGAGAGCAAGGAGGACATTCGTCGCGAGATTGAGAATGCCGACATGGTCTTCATCACTGCAGGAATGGGAGGTGGTACCGGCACCGGCGCCGCTGCAGTGGTCGCCGAGATTGCCAAGAGCTGCAATGCCCTGACTGTTGCCGTTGTCACCACTCCTTTTGCTTTCGAAGGAAAGAAAAAGCTGATGCTTGCGCAGGCCGGCATTGAGAAACTGCGCAAGCAGGTCGATACCCTGATCATCATCCCCAACCAGTACCTGCTCAAGGTAGTGGAGAACAACACCCCGATCAAACAGGCCTTCCTGATGGCTGACGAGGTGCTGTACATGGGCGTACAGGGAATCAGCGAGCTCATCACCGAACCGGGAGAGATCAATATTGACTTTGCTGACGTACGTACCGTCATGAAGGGCAAGGGTGATGCGCTGATGGGCATTGGCTTCGGAGAGGGTGCAAATCGTGCCGTCGATGCAGCCAGACAGGCGATCAACAATCCCCTGCTTGAGAATGCAAGCATTGAAGGTGCCAAGAGCGTGCTGGTGAACCTAGCAGGAAGTGACAATCTCACCTTGCAGGAGTATCAGGATGTTGTGGAGTTGGTCACCGAGAAGTGTGCTGAGGACGCTCTGGTAATCGCTGGACAGGCCTTCAACCCTGAACTTGGGGACCGCATCAAGGTTACGGTGGTCGCCACGGGATTTGAGCGCAAAGAGGATGTCGTTGGGGCTGAGCTCGCCGATATGGATATGGTCAAGCGTCGCTATGCTTCTGCGAAGGTGAGTGAACATCGGGAAGAGGAGAGTGCTCCTGCAGCCAAGAAGCAGGCCGATGACGAGCGTGATGTGGGTGCTATCCAGGTAAACCGCTGGCAGGATCTGCAGAAGCAACTTGGCAAGGGCCCGAGCACCAACACCAATGACTACACAATCCCTGCAGTCTTGCGTTACTCACGCAACAAGCCGGATGAAAAATAGAGATGGCCGATCCTGCCTTTCTCCTCCTGCTTGAGGAGTACAGAGACTATCTGGGCCTTCAGCGTCGCCTCAGCGAGGCGACGCAATCTGTATACGAGCATGAGGTGCGCTTGCTTCTTGAGCAAGGGATGGATCTTGGGAGTGTGAAAGCTCATGAGATAGAGGCCTATGTACAACACCAGGTCGTACAGCGAACACTCAGCGAACGCAGTGTGGGGAAAATGCTCTCTGCCCTGCGCTCCTTCTTCACCTACCTGCAGCTGCAGAAAGTTCGCATCGACAATCCCGTGCTGCTCATCCAGCGCTCCCATCAGCCAGCCCTCCTTCCTCAGGTCGCTACCCTCAAGCAGGTGGAAGCCTTGCTGGAGAGCATCGATACCTCTGATGCATTGGGGTATCGTGACCGCACCATCTTCGAGCTCATCTACTCCTGCGGCCTGAGAATCAGCGAAGCCTGCAACCTTGAGGTCAGTGACTACCAAAACGGGTACCTCAGGGTGCTCGGGAAGCGGGGAAAACTGAGGATTTTGCCTGTGGGCGAGGTTGCTCACTCGTTTCTGAAGACATACCTGGAGGAGGCTCGTCCCTCTCTGGTGGGAGCCAAACGCTCGGTCAAAGCCCTCTTTGTCGGGAGAAGGGGGCGCAAGCTTACCCGTCAGGCCATCTACAAGCGGTTCATGATGTACACAGGACTTTCCGATATCGAGGCGAAGGTTCATACCTTGCGTCATAGTTTTGCCACACATCTGCTGGAGGGTGGTGCGGACCTGCGAAGTGTCCAGGAGCTGCTCGGACACAGCGATATCAAGACAACCCAGATTTACACCCATGTGGATACCACCGCCTTGCAGGATGCATACCGTCGGTTTCACAAGGATGAGGAGCCTTCATGAGCATTCTCTGGCTGCTCTGCCCTGTCATAGCTTTCGGCTCCTTCGTGGACGCGATAGCCGGTGGAGGTGGGCTGATCACCCTCACCGCCTACGTTGCGGTGGGACTTCCACCCCAAACAGCATTGGGGAACAATAAGTTTGCCTCCTCCAGCGGGACGCTCATTGCGTCCATCCGCTACCTGGCCCATTCGCAGGTCTCCCTTCTGGTAGGGGTGGTAGCCATTATCTTCAGCTTTCTTGGTTCTGGCTTCGGTTCGCTCATGGCCACCCGATATGCTTCCACCTATCTGAACTACTTGCTGGTTTTTCTCGTTCCCGCACTCGCCCTGTTCATGATGCTCAAACCTGATTTTGGGCAGGCGAAGAGCCGCTCAAAGCCATTCGTCATCCTCTTGGGTATGATTACCGGCTTGGTGATGGGCATGTATGATGGGTTTTTCGGGCCGGGGACGGGCATGTTTCTCACCCTGATCTTCACCTCTGTGCTTGGCTTGGATCTTCTGAAGGCCTGTGGCACAGCCCGGGTTGTCAATCTTGCTTCCAATGTTGCCGCTTTGGCGGTTTTCCTCCGCCATGGAGTCATCGATTTTGCCATCGCCATACCCTGTGCGCTCAGTGCCATCATAGGCGGGTACCTGGGCAGCACCCTTGCCCTAAGCGTAGGCGTCAAGGTTGTGAAGCCGGTCATGCTCTTTGTCCTTGCCATCCTTTTGGTCAAGGTGGTGGTGGGAATGTTCTGAAGCAAACTCTCATTTTCCCAATCTTCTCTTGCATGAAACTCTCCGTCTTGCTTGCCATCAGCCTCTTGCCTCTCTCCACGAGTGAGAAAGTGGAACTTGCTAACCAAAACCCTTCTCTCCCGTCTCTGCTCAGGCGGCTGGGAAAGATGAGGACACGTTTGGAGCGTATGCTCAGCTTTCTTGCTGACGGAAAGGCCAACGTCTGCTTTTTTGGTATGCCCAGCTATCCTGCAACGCTTGCAGAGCTTGAGAATCCACCATTCCGTCTCTTCTACCAAGGCCAGCTCCCCCAAGCGGGTTCACAGCTTCTCACCGTTTGTGGAACCCGCTACCCTGATGGGCAAGGCTCGCATCTTGCCTATGCTTTCGCTCTTGAGGCATCGGCCAATGGGTGTGATTTGGTCATGAGCAACAGTATTGGCAGCGACCGGGGTTGCCTATACGCGATCGGGGACCTGGGAAACGATGGGTATGTGGTGTGTGACGCAGGGCTTGCCACCAAACGCATCCAGTCGAACACCCTGCTTTCCCAGGCAAATCTGCTCTCCCCCTTCGAGCCCGATGACCAGGCCCTGCCATTCCGCTGTCTTGCCCGCAACGCCGTTTCGACTGCATTGGGGATGGTGACCGTCGTGCTTCAGGCGCCTCTTCGTTCCGGCGCCCTTGCCTGTGCCACATCAGCCTTGGATGCAGGACGGGATGTCTATGTGCATGCAGAGGCCCTGCGCTCCGGGCCGCTGGGAGAGGGCAGCCGTGCCTTATTTGAGATGGGATGTCCTGTGTTCGCATCCTATGCAGAGCTTGCATCCCTCCTTCATTGGTCTGCTTCAGTGCATCTGAGGCAGACCACCAGTGGCGATGCGTTGTATCGGTTTGGTTCAGCATGGTATAGTCTGCAGTATGACTGATGAGCATTTGGTCGAGGCTTTTCTCGAGACGGAACGAACGGTGAGGGGCAGAAGCGAACACACCCTCACCAGCTATGGGCGTGATTTGGCACAGTTTGCATCCTACGTGCACGGCCTGGGCATCACGTTGGCTGAGGTTCAGCGTGAAGATGCCCTGATGTTCATCCGCCACATGAACAAGGAAAAGCGATACCAGGAAGCGACGGTGAACCGGAAGATCAGCTGTTGCCGTACCTTTTACACCTCCTTGGTACGCAAGCAAGTGTGCTCTGCCAATCCGTTCGCTCTCATCAGTGTCCATCGCCATGAAAGCCACTTGCCGACCGTTCTGACTGTCAGTGAGGTGACAAGCCTGCTCAGCCTCCCCTGGCATGATTTCCCCTCTGCCCGCGACCAGCTTGTGTTCAGCCTGCTTTACGATACGGGTTGCCGCATCAGTGAGCTGCGCTCCATCAGGGAAGAGGATATCGAGAAGGAGGTGCTGCGGATCAGGGTGCTGGGAAAAGGGAAAAGGATGCGGTATGTCTTTTATACCAAACGTACCCAATCCTTGCTCTCCTCCTATCTGAGCATGAAGCATGAACGCTTCGATACTCCCTATCTCATCGTCTCAAACAAAGGAAAACAGTTGCCGATGAGCACCATTGGTAGTATGTTTGCCACATACGGAAGAAGGCTGGGATGGCAGAAGAACTTCACACCCCATGTGCTGAGACACACCTACGCCACCCATCTTCTGGACAATGGGGCCGATATCCGCTTGGTACAGGAACTGCTCGGACACCAAAGCATCTCCACCACGCAAATCTATACCCATGTATCAAAAGAACGGCTGGCTCGCGTCTATGAGGCGTGCCACCCCCATGGAAGGAAGCAGCATGAGTAGTTTCAAAGGAACAACCATCGTAGCAGTCCGCAAGGACGGGCATGTGGCAATAGCAGGGGACGGGCAGGTGACTGCCGGTGACACCATTCTCAAATCGAATGCACACAAGGTACGAACCCTGTATGATGGCAAGGTGATCACCGGGTTTGCAGGTACCACCGCAGATGCCTTCACCTTGTTCGAGCTGTTCGAGGCAAAGCTCAAGCAGTTCAACGGGGATCTCACCCGGTCTGCAGTCGAGCTTGCCAAGCAGTGGAGGGTCGACAAGCAACTTCGTCAGCTTGAGGCCATGATGCTGGTCAGCGACGGCAAGCGCATTTTCTTGATAAACGGGGCAGGGGACGTGGTCGATCCCGAGCGCGATGCCATTGGCATCGGCAGTGGCGGCAATTATGCTCTCAGTGCTGCTTTGGCTTATCTTGACGCCAGTCCGACGCTCTCTGCCAGCGAGATAGCAAGAAAGAGTGTGGAAATCGCAGCAACGCTGTGCATCTACACCGATGACTCGATTCACGTAGAGGTATTATAAGCAATGGAACATACAGCAAGCAGGAAGCTTGATGAGCTCAAGCCTTCCCAAATCGTCAGCGAACTTGACAAATATATCATCGGACAGAATCAGGCGAAACGCACCATAGCGGTGGCCATACGCAACCGCACAAGGCGCAAGCGGCTTCCGCTCGACATCCGCGACGAGGTAAGCCCGAAAAACATCATCATGATCGGACCTACCGGGGTGGGAAAAACGGAGATAGCCAGAAGAATCGCAAAGCTTTCCAATGCGCCGTTCATCAAGGTTGAAGCAACCAAATACACCGAAGTGGGATATGTGGGCAGGGATGTCGAGTCGATCATCCGCGACCTGATGAGCATCGCTGTACAGCAGGTGAAAGCCGAACTCGCGCAGCGGGAGCAAGAGAAGGTTCAGATGCGGGTGGAGGAACGGCTTTTGGACATCCTCCTCCCCCAGATACAAACAGACCCTTCGGTGGATGTCATCGAGGTGGGCACTTCCTATACCGACAGCCAGAAATCGACGCGGGAACGGTTCCGTCGTATGTTGCGTGATGGAAAGTTCGATGATCGTGAAGTGGAAATCAACGTCCAGAGCAGGAAGCGTGTGGGCATCGAGGTGCTCGGACAACCGAATATGGAAGAGCTGCAGGAAGCAATGCAGAGTTTGGGTTCGATCTTCGGCAACGGCAAGGCACACAACCGCAAGCTCACCGTGAAGCGGGCACGAGAGATTTTCACCGAGGAAGAAACGGAGAAGGCGGTTGACAACGACCGCGCCATCGACGAAGCCAAGGAACGTGTGGAGCAGATGGGCATCGTCTTCATCGATGAGATCGACAAGGTTGCCAAGAGCGGCAGCGGAGGTTCAGGCATCGACGTCTCCCGAGAAGGGGTGCAGCGGGACATCCTTCCCATTGTCGAAGGAACCAGCGTGTCCACCAAGTGGGGGGTCATCGATACCACCCACATCCTCTTCATCGCCAGCGGGGCCTTTCATGTCTCCAAGCCCAGTGATCTCATTCCTGAACTGCAGGGACGCTTTCCCCTGCGTGTAGAACTCGATGACTTGACCAGCAACGATTTCTATCGGATTCTTACAGAACCGGCAAATGCCATCACGATGCAGTATCGTGAACTTCTGAAGACTGAAGGGGTGGAGATCCAGTTTGAGGATGCAGCGATCCGTCGCATCAGTGAGATAGCATATGAGGTGAACTCCTCCAACGACAACATCGGAGCAAGACGGTTGTTCACCATCATGGAGAAGCTGCTTGAGGAGCTCTCCTTCAGTGCTGACGAGCTCAGCGGCCAGAGCATCACCATCACCAGTGCCTATGTGGATGAACGGCTAGGTGATGTCATCCAGGACCAGGATCTCTCGAAGTTCATCCTGTAGGAGGGAGTTTGGAATTCCTTACGCTTGAATCCACCGATTATGAGAGCGCACTGAAACAGGCCAGACGTGAGTACGGCAATACAGTGCGCGTTCATACGCGCAAGGATTTCAGCAAAGGCTCCGCCCTCTCCCGAAAACAGGCTTGCAGGATTACCTTCTACCTGGTTGCCGAACCACCGATTGAGCCGATGGCTGAGGATGAGGCAGTGCCGGAACAGGAGTCCTATGATGCCTTTGCCTACCTTCAGTCTTTGTTGCTCGCGAACGATCTGAGCCCATCGCTTGCTGATGAGTTTGCCTTGGCAAGCGGATCTGAGAAGGCCGAGGTTGAGATTCTGCTGGTCCGGCGTCTTTTTGAGGATTTGGTCTTCTCAGGCGAGGTCAACCAAAAATTTTTGGTCCTGATGGGCCTTGCCGGGGTGGGGAAAACCACCAGCTTGGTGAAAGCCGCCCTTCATATGCGCTCCCGTCAGGGACGCAAGGTCGCGGTATTGAGCTTTGATGTGCACCGAATTGGAGCTGTCCAGCAGGTCCGCGAGCTTTGCAAGAATTTCTCGCTCCCGCTCTTTGAGGCTGACTCCGTCCAAACAGCACAACATCTTATGTCCTCGCTTGCTGAGTTCGACCATGTCTTTGTGGATACCAGCGGAAGCAGCAATAAGGATGAGTTCTTGCGCGAGGATCTTCGCTCATTGCTCACCATCCTGCCCTCGGAGCAGACAAGCCGCATCCTTACTGTCAGTGCCAGTGCAAAGGTGGGGGATCTGCTCTCCCAATACGAGGAGTTTGGTTCGCATGCTCTCGATGCGGTGATTGTGACCAAACTCGATGAGACCACCACGATCGGCAACATTCTCACGTTCTTGGATAAGAGCAGGCTTGCCTTGCTGTATATGGCGGACGGACAAGAGATACCTGAGGATTTTGCTCAGGCCGAAGCTTCTGTCCTGCTCCCCCGCCTCAAGCTGTTCAGCCTGGACGCTTCCCACTTTTTCCCCTCGCACTAACGGATTGCAGTATCCTTGGCCACGAGTTTACCTTGGCTGAGAAGGGATTTCACCACGTTGGCGATTGCCGGTCCTGCGATATTCGATCCCCAGATGGTATTGCCCTTGGGGTTGCCTGCGCCGAAGTAGATGATGTAGCGGGGGTTGTCGATCGGTACCATGGCAAGGCTTGAAGCCAAAACTGTTCCATCTGCATAGGTATTGGTTTCGGGGTTCAGTATCTGCGCAGTTCCGGTTTTGATACCGACATCCACACCTTCCACGACAGCCCTTACCCCTGTTCCCCCTTCCTCGGTTGCTCGCTTCATGCCTTCTCGCACGGTTTGGATGACCTCGCTGGAGAACACCTTCGCAAGGACGGTTCGTTCACGCTGGTAGGTCTTCTCCGAGGTCACCGGGTTGCTTCGGTTGAGGATGAGATGGGGCTTGAGCAGTTCCCCCTCCGTGGTGAGGGCGGTAGCGGCCGTTGCAAGGTGCAAAGCGCTTGCAAGCAGCTCCTGACCGAACGAGATGGTCGCTTGTGATCGTCCAGACCAGGCGGAAGGTGAAGCTATCTGGGCTCTTGGTCGGGAAGGGAGACCGATGTCGTAGCTTGCGTTGAAGCCCAGAAGCGAGAGTGTCTGGTAGAAGACGGTGGGGTCTGTCTGCATCGCCCAGTGCACGATAGCCCCGTTGCACGACTTTGCGATCATGGTTTCGGGGTCGATCACCCCGTGTTTTGCCGTGCAGTTGATGGTGACGTTCGAGGACCCGGTGGAGAATGTGTACGAACCATCACAAACAAATGGCTCGTGAACATCTGCTTCTCCTGCTTGGAGAACCGTTGCCAAGCTGAAGAGCTTGAAAACAGAACCTGGCTCGAACAAGAGGTTTGCGGCGTGGTTCTTGCGCTGAACAGCGGTGCTGGTTGACAGGGCATTCACATCATACCAAGGATAGCTGGACATACCCAGGATGTCGCCATTGGTTGCATCCAGCACCAGGGCCATGGCGTAATCGGGATTGTGCTCATCCGCTATCAGCTGCAGCTGGACATCAAGGGCGTATTGGACATCCAGATCCAAGGTGAGGGTGATGTCCTCACCATAGGTGACTTCACCCTGCCCAACCTCTGGGTAGGGGTTGAGGTACCGCTCCTGACTCAGTTCCACACCCTCAATCCCCTCCTGTTCTGAGTTGATGAACCCCAGTGTCTGTGCTGCATGGAAGAGGGCAGGATAGGTTCTCCCCATCCTTTTTTCCACCGTCACCTCTTTGGTGAGCTTGTGCTTCTCCAAGGCTGCAAGGAGGGCCGGCACCTGGTTCTCATCGATTCTTGCTTTGATCTGGGCGTAGGTTGTGTACTCGTTTGCTTTATCCTGGACCTGTTGGGGGCTCATCTGTACATAAGGAGCGACAAGCTCGCTTACCAGCTGAAGGTCTTTGATGGCGTTGAGATGGAAATAGACTCCCCAATAGGGTGTTTGTATTGCCAGGATTCGATGATTTCGGTCATAGATGGTGCCTCGCACCACCTTTGAGGCTACCTGCGGGTTGGTGTATGGTTTGCTCGCAATAGGGTTGTGGAGGGTCAGAAATGCCAATCTGACCAGAATAAGGCCCAAAAGGAGGGCAACAACCACTGCGAAGAACCGTATATACGAGTGTTTTGGACTGGTAGCCATGATTGTTTTATACTACTATGTAGGAAAGGTAATGTCGAGGTATGGCGAAAGACTACTATGATGATATGCAGGAACGTTCCTCATGGAGAACGGGACGGGACGGTGAAAGAACCAAACCCAGCAGGGGTCTGATCTGGACCATTGCACTGGGCATAGCCATCTGTGTGGTCGTGATTGTGATTTGGTACCAGTTCTTCCCGGCCCAAGGAGCCAAGGATCCTTCCAAGGTGGAAGTGATCAGAGAGGTGCTTCCCCAGGTTGAGACCATCGTGGATGCTCCTATCGTAGCGGCCCCGACTCCAGCAAATCCCACCCAAGCTGTCTCTATTGCTGACGCTCCCGTAGTGGACACCCAGGCACGATCACTCTCCGACCGTCCTGTTGCCCGAAGCACATCCAACTCCCTTGTCGTGCAGTTCATCGATCATAGTGTGGCCGAAGGTGAGGACCTTGGCAGTATTGCACAGCTCTACAACCTGAAGACCCAGACCTTGATCAGTGTCAATCAGATCAGGAACATCCAAGCGATCAAGGAAGGGGTGACCCTTCGCATACCCGATCGTGATGGACAGCTCTATACGGTTCGCGAAGGGGACATGCTCTCCACCATTGCCCGCAAGTACAGTCCTTCGCTGGGATGGAAGACCCTTCAGGAGATGAATGGCCTGAAAAGCGAGAACATCCTCGTCGGCCAGCAGCTATTCATCCCTGATACCACCAGCGCCTCTCTTTCACAACTCGCCGATGTAGCTCCCATCCAGTTCCAGAAGCCAACCAGCGGTACAATCACCACGCTCTTCGGTCAGCCTGTGAGCAATCCAGCAACCGGTACCAAGGAGAGTCTCGGCGGCATTCTGATCGTCGGCTCCTACGGCTCTGCCGTGGTGGCTTCGGCTGCCGGTCAGGTGGTGGATGCCGGCTATGAGGTGAAGGGCAGGGGCCGTTTTGTGGTGCTCAGCCATGAGGGTGGGTACAAGACCAGCTATCACCATCTGGAGAATGTGGAAGTGCGCATCGGCATGACCCTTGCCAAAGGAGAGACCATCGGCAGCATCGGTACCAGCGGTACCTCCTATGATCGGCCGACGCTCTTTTTCAGCATCGAGCAGTCAGGCATCGCACTCGACCCAGCCCAGTTCTTCTAGGGGAAACCGATCTCCGTCAGATACGAAAGAAAGAGGCCGGACACTGTCCGGCCTCCCTTATGTCACGCATTCCTGCCGTGGCAATACTTGTACTTCTTTCCGCTGCCGCAGGGACAGGGATCATTGCGTCCAACCTTTGGCTGGTCGCGTCTGACCGTAACAGCGGCTGCATGATCTCCTCCCTGGACCCTTCTGGGGCCTTGGGATTCAGAGGCAAACGCTCCTCGTGCAGAGTGGGACTCGATTGTCCGTTTTGCTGGGGTTTTGCGCTGGTAGCTCTCTTCGTTTTTGGTGATCTGGACACGGACCAAGGTCTGGGCCATGAACTGCTTGATGCCTTCGAGCATTTCGGTGAAGATCTCAAAACCCTCCACCTTGTATTCGACCAAAGGATTTTTCTGGGCGTAGGAGCGAAGTCCCACGGCATCCCTGAGGTCTTCCAAGGCAGTGAGATGGTCCTGCCAACGCAGGTCAATCTGTCTGAGGTAGTTGAACCGGAGGAAATCATTGAAGGGTTTCTCACCGGTCAGCGCGACCTTGTCGTCAATTTCCGTATTGATGCACGAGCGAAGATGCTGCTTGTACTCATCGCTGGTTGCCTCGGCTTTGAGCACCGGAATCTCAAGATGGAAGGTGGTGAGCATCTCCGAAAGTATTTTCGCTCCCTTCTGGCTCTCCTTTGCATCGGAGAACACCTGATCGACCAGATCGTCGCCTATCTCATGACAGATGGTCCGCACCCGTTCGATGAGATGCTCGTCGCTGAGGATTGCGTCCCGTTCGGTATAGAGGTAGTTTCTCTGCTCATTGAGTACGTCATCGTAATCCAACAGATGTTTGCGGATCTCAAAGTTGCGATCTTCCACCCGTTTCTGTGCTTTCTCGATGGCATTGGAAAGCATGCGGTGCTCGATGGGCTCGCCATCCTGCATTCCGATCCTGCCCAGGATTCCTTTCAGGTTCTCCGAGGCGAAGAGGCGCATCAAGGGGTCGTCAAGCGAGACGAAGAAGCGGCTGGTACCGGGATCGCCTTGGCGACCTGAGCGTCCTCTCAACTGGTTGTCGATGCGTCTGGACTCGTGGCGCTCGGTACCCAGGATGTAGAGTCCCCCAAGTTCTTTCACTTCCTCGTAGTCTCGCTTCCAGGCAGGGTAGGCCTGCTTGATGGCAACTGCCATCTCCTCACTGCTTGCATCGCTGCCGCAGATTCGTCTGGCTCGCGCATCGAGGCTGCCTCCCAGCTTGATGTCCGTTCCGCGCCCAGCCATGTTGGTGGCGATCGTCACCGCTCCCTTGGCGCCGGCTTCCTCGATGATCATAGCCTCACGGGCGTGGTTCTTTGCGTTGAGCACCTCATGGCGGATCCCCATCTTGCGCAGCAGCACGGAGAGCATCTCACTCTTTTCGATGCTGATGGTACCTACGAGTATCGGCTGGCCGATTTTGTGCACCCGCTCAATCTCCTCGCAGATTGCCTTGAACTTGAACTCTTCGTTGTAGTAGACGAGGTCGGGATGGTCTTCTCTCACCACCGGTTTGTTGGTGGGGATGACCACGACATCGAGATTGTAGATTTTCAAGAATTCCGGTGCTTCGGTGTCTGCGGTACCCGTCATGCCGCTGATCTTGTCATACATCCTGAAGAAGTTCTGGAAGGTGATGGTGGCCAGCGTCTTGTTCTGTCCCAGGACCTTAATCTTCTCCTTGGCCTCAATGGCCTGGTGCAGACCGTCGCTGTAGCGCCTTCCATGCAGGATGCGCCCGGTGAATTCGTCGACTATCTGGACCTGTCCGTCGACAACCACGTAGTCGACATCATGATGGTAGAGCCTGAGGGCACGCACCGCTTGGGTCACATAGTGCACATACTCAAAGTTCTCGTCGGCATAGATGGAGCCGTTTATGACCTGCTGCTTGTTCAGCAACTCTTCCATGTGCTGCAATCCCTGGTTGGTGAAACTGACTTTCTTTTGCTTCTCATCCAGCTTGTAGTCGCCCCGTTCCTCGAAGGCAGGAGCATTCCTATCAAAGCGTGCAAGGGGGTCCTGTTCGTAGTAATCCCCGGTTTCAGGGTCTTTCTCGCACTCGGTGAGAAATGCAGCGATCTTCTGTGCGCCCATGACCTGGGCCGAATCATCCTCGCTCTGGCCGCTGATGATCAGGGGGGTTCGGGCCTCATCGATCAGGATCGAGTCGATCTCGTCGATGATGCAGTAGTGGTGCTTGGGTTGGATCTTCTCATCCTGCGACCACTTCATGTTGTCTCTCAGATAATCGAAGCCGAACTCATTGTTTGTTCCGTAGGTGATATCCTTGCTGTAAGCGGCTCGTTTCGCCTCATTGTCCATATCCGAGAGAATCGTTCCCACCGATAGGCCGAGGAACTCGTAGATGGGGCCCATCCACGAGGCATCACGTGCGGCAAGGTAGTCATTGACGGTGACAATGTGCACCCCTTTGCCCTCGAGGGCATTGAGGTAGGCTGCAGGAACACACGTAAGGGTCTTTCCCTCACCGGTTTTCATCTCCAGGATTTTTCCCTGATGCAAGACAGCCGCACCCATGATCTGCACATCGTAGTGCCGCTCTCCCAGTACGCGCTTTGCAGCTTCCCGTGCCAGTGCAAAGGCCTTCGGCATCAGCGACTGAAGCGTGGCTCCCTGGTTCACCTGCTCCTTGAGCTCCTCGGTGATTTGGGGGAATTGTTCATTCGAGAGCGAGGAAGCCCACGCTTCCTCCTTGTTGACTTGTTCCACGACAGGGAGCAGCAGACGTAAGTCTTTGTCTTGTTTGGTGCCGAACAGCTTGGTAAATAGTGACGTTCCCATGAATGTCTCGCTTACAGGAAGAATTTGGCTTTGAAAAGCCTCCTTACCAGTATACTCATTCTCTGGGAAGGAGAAAAGTCAAACCGGTGAGAAAAGGTGGGACAAATCTACCCACAGTGTATCAGATTGATACAAAGATGGTAGTCGTTTCTTGCAGACCGTGGTACGATACAGCCATGGTTGTCTGCTATACAGGGGGAGGTACCCTCGGTCATGTCTATCCCGCCCTTGCTGTGCATGAACAGATGAAGGAAAGCCCTGCCTATGAGGCTTTCTGGATCGGGCGCAATGAACAGCGTGAACGAGCGGTGGTGGAAGCTGCCGGGCTTCCCTTTTTTGCCATCAGGAGCGGCAAGTTCAGACGGTACCGTTCGATGAGAAACGTGCTTGACATCGGCAATATCTGCTTGGCTTTCTTCCAGGCTCTCAGGATCCTCTCGAAAAGGAGGCCGGATGTGCTGTTCAGCAAAGGAGGGTTTGTTTCCGTCCCTCCCGTTCTGGCGGCCTTTGCATTGCGTATTGTGGTGGTGAGCCACGAAAGTGATACCACCGCAGGACTGGCAACCAGGATCAATGCACGCTTCTCCCGCACCATTTGTGTAAGCCACGACCAAGGTTTTGCGTCCTTGCCTGCTTCGAAGCTCTTTGTGAGCGGCAACCCTGTCAGAAGGGCCCTGGCCGAACAGGCGAAGAGAAAGGATTCGTTGCCAAGGCCTGCCTTCCTGCGCGAGGGAGAGCCTTTGGTGGTGGTGCTCGGCGGCAGCAGCGGATCGGAGCAGATCAATGCCTTGGTAAGAAGGAATCTGCAGGTGATTGCAAAGAAGGCCTTCATCTACCACCAGAGCGGGCAAGAGGACAGGCAGGCCCTTGTCTCCGAGCGCTACCGAGAAGTCGCCTTCATCAAGGATGAGCTGGCTCAATTGCTCTCTCATGCCACCGTGGTGGTGAGCCGAGCAGGGGCGGGGAGTCTTGCAGAATTGGCCTTGTTCGGCTGTGCCTGCCTGCTCATCCCGCTCTCCACCTCCTCCAGTCGTGGAGACCAGGTGGAGAATGCCCAGCGTCTTGCCAATGCAGGTGCGGCAAGAGTACTCTTGGGGGACGTTGATGATCGCAGCTTCACCGAGGCGCTCATCGAATTGCTTGATGATGAAGAGGCAAGACGGGGATTGGGAACAGCACTGGGAGCAGGTGCTGACTGGGAGAGTGCTAAACGCATCGCATACATGTTGATGCAGATATAAGGAGTGAGCATATGCAGTGGGGATTGACCATCGGTTCGGTATACTTCAACTCAATAGACATCATCGTCTTCGCCCTGGCCATCATCGGGGGGATTGCTGACACGCTGGTAGGCTTTGCTGATGCGTTCAGCCATCGCTCGGGGTATATCGTGGGCTTCTTTTCGGGCCTCATGTTCACCAGGATCATCGCAGACGTTGTGTCCGCTTCATTTGCGCTGCCTCCGATCCTTGCAGCGCTTCTGTCCTTCATCGTCCTTTTCTTGATCGGGTATGCTTTGATGAGAATTGTAGGAAATCTGCTGGAAACAGCCCTCAATGCCACCGGCCTGAGGGCGGTGAACGGGCTGTTGGGCTTCCTTTGGGGAGTGATCGAGGTGGTGATTGCAGCATCGGTGATCATCTACATTCTTGAACTGCAGAAGGTCTTTGACCTTTCCGCCGTCTTCGATGCAAGTCAGTTTGTCCTGAATATCGTCAGGCCGATGGTCCCCGATACGGTCCACTGGTTTGCTTCCTCTGTGCAGGTAGCTCATGTTTGAACAGCTTTCGCGTTTCCAGCCTACCCTGGCTTTGCAGATTCGCACACAGATTGAGGATCATGCCTTCAGCCAGGTGAGTCTGTTCGGCGGTGAACGCTACAGCCTCAGGCTGAGCTTTGCCTTGGAGACCATCCGCGCACTCAGTTGCACCGAAGGGGGCAGGGATGCTTGCTCGTGCGAAAGCTGCCGAAGGTTTGCGAACCTTGCTGTAAGCAATGTGGTGATCGTAAGCCAGCGCGACCATGTCAGCATCATAGAGACCAATCTTGCCACCTTCAGCCGGCTGGCCAACGATTTTTCCCGGAACCTGGTGATCCGCAGCATCAGGACACTCTTGCTGCAATATCATCCGGCTCTTTTCGGTGGTACGCTCACCCCGACCCAAGCAAATCTGTCTGACGCTGCTTCCGTTCTCAATGAGCAACTGCTCCAGTTGGCGAGCAAACGCGATGTGGAGGTGAAGGAAGCGAAGAAGCTCAGTGATGAGCTGCGCAGCTCCCTTAAGAGTCTCTACGCAGCCTCGCGCAAGAGCAGTACGATCAGCATCAACCAGGTTCGCTCCCTTGCCGAATGGACATCCCAGACGAGCATGGGCGACGGCAAGCGCTTCATCATCATCGAGGCGTTGGAGGAGACGAATACCTCCGCAAGGAACAGCTTGCTGAAGATGCTGGAAGAGCCTGCAAAGGACACCTACTTCATCCTGATCAGCGAGTATCCGGCAAGAATCATGCAGACCATCCTCTCCCGTGTTCGCCGGTATGCGTTCCCCCCCCTCACTGATGCAGCCCTGCGTGCGTATCTCGAGCCCTACTACCTGGGGGACCGGCGCTACGATAGCTTGGAGCTGTTTTACTTGGAGAGTGGTGGCATGGACGTGAAGCGAAGCAAGGAGATGGCCCGTGTCTTGTCTGAGTCGGTGGTGTACCAGCGGCCATTGGGTTCGGCCGCGCTCTCCACACTGATCCAAGAGGTGGAGCAGATGCAGAGCGAGGAACTGCTCTTCAAGGCTTTGCTGGAGGCTTTCCACCAGGCTTTGCACGCAAAGGCCATCACCTTGGAGAAGATGCAGCGCATCGCCGTCCTGATGAACACCTCCAGCAGTAATGCGAAGTTGTACAACCAGAATGCCAAACTTACTCTGGAGGCACTTTACTACCGCTTGATGGAGGAACGATGAAGAAATTTGTCCAGCGGGCGATCTCCAAGATCGACCAGCTTGATAGGAAACAGATCGTAGATATCTTGGGCGGGCTTGCCGGCGATGTACAGATGCTGGAGAACGTCTTGGAGTCGATTCGTGACGGGGTGATTCTCACCGATGAGAAGCTTACCGTCCAGTACGCAAACACCAACTGCCGAAAGCTGGTGCCCATGACCATTCTGCACACCTATGAGGGGCTGGCTCTCTCCAAAGTCTTGCTCGATGAGCACATTCTCCACTACATCGATCTGTGTGTGCACAACCAGCAATTGGAAGAGGACAATGAGTTCTCCTTCCAGAAAGGGGAGAGCGTACAGACTGTTGCCGTGACGGTTTTCGCCTATAAGAACAAGGCCCGGGAGGGGGGATCCTCCTATGTGGTCATGATCAGCGATGTCACCGAGCACAACGCCAATGAAGCAAGGCTCAGGAGAAGCGAGAACCTTGCATCCATGACCACCATGGCAGCCGGTGTGGCCCATGAGATCAAGAATCCGCTTGCAGCGATGGGCATTCATGTGCAGCTCCTGCGCAAAGCCTTCGCTCGCAAGGAGAGCCTTACCATCGAGGATGCAGAGCGCTATCTATCGGTACTTGAGGAAGAGATTTCCAGACTCAACAGCATCGTGGTGGACTTTTTGTTTGCGGTGCGACCGATGGACACCCGCCTCAGGCTTGGACCGCTTGTCAGGACGTTGGAGGAGGTTTGCTCGTTTGTCGAACCTGAGCTCAACGAGCATCGGGTCCAACTCAGGCGTGATTTTTCCACCGCTCTTCCCCGGCTTGAGTACGATGAGCACCTGGTAAAGCAGGCACTGCTCAATCTCATCAAGAATGCAATGAATGCCATGGAAGGCGGAGGGAAACTCACCATCCAGGCACGACTGGACGGCAATCAGGTGCAGGTGAAGGTAAGTGACACCGGCATTGGGATGGACGAGCAGGTCCAACAAAAAATATTTGAACCCTATTTCACCACCAAGGCCACCGGAACCGGGTTAGGCCTTACGGTGGTCTACAAGATCATGAAGGAACATCGTGGTGATATCACCGTGCAGAGCAAGGCAGGGGAGGGAACGACCTTCACCCTCTACTTCCCCGTCCCCAAGAGTGAACGGCTTGCTTTGGACAGACAGAGTATGACGGAGGCCCAGTATGAAGCGTAGCATCCTGATTTGTGATGATGAGAAGAATATCAGAAGCGGCCTTGCCATGGCCATGGAGCTGGAGGGGTATCAGGCGCTCACCGCAGAGGATGGCCAGATAGCCTGGTCTCTGATCAGCAAGGAGAGTGTGGATCTGGTCATCACCGACCTGAGGATGCCCAACCTCAGCGGGGAGGAGTTGCTCAAGCGGATCAGCAGTGCCTATCCGAGAATGCCGGTCATCATCCTTACCGGCCATGGGACCATCGAGACAGCTGTTGATGCGATGCGTGGGGGTGCCATCGATTTCTTCACCAAACCGGTCGATCTCGACCGGTTGAGCCTGGTGGTGCGCAAGGCGATAAGCAGTTCCGATCTCTATGCCGAGCATGAGAAGCTCAAGCTGGAAGTTGAGCAGCTGAAGGCGCGCAACCGATACGACCGGATCATCGGCAAGTCACAGAAGATGGTCGCTCTCATGGATACGGTCAGTCAGGTAGCCCCCACGAAAGCCTCTGTGCTCATCACCGGCGAGAGCGGGGTAGGCAAAGAGTTGGTGGCCGATGCCATCCATGAGCTGAGCACGAGAAGCAAGGGTCCTTTTGTGAAGGTCCACTGTGCAGCTTTGACGGCAAGCCTTTTGGAGAGCGAGCTGTTCGGACACGAAAAGGGCTCATTCACCGGAGCGGTGAAAGAGAAGCGCGGCAGGTTTGAGCTTGCCGATGGGGGTACCATCTTCCTCGATGAGATCGGTGAGATTGATGCCACCACCCAGGTGAAGCTGCTGCGGGTTCTTCAGGAACGACAGTTCGAACGGGTGGGTGGAGAGAAGAGCATCTCCGTCGATGTGCGCATCGTCTGCGCCACCAACCGCGATCTTCCCAAGGAGATCGAGAAGGGCAACTTCCGCGAAGATCTCTACTATCGGCTCAACGTCGTCCATCTTGATGTACCTCCCTTGCGCGAGCGCAAGGATGATATCCCGCTGTTGATGACAAGCTTCCTCACCCAGTTCAACGAAGAGAACAACCGCAAGCTTGAAGGATTTTCCAATCAGGCAAAACGAGCACTGCTCTCCTACGACTGGCCGGGAAACATCCGAGAGCTGCGCAACTGCATCGAGAGTGCCGTGGTGCTATCACGCAGTGATGTTGTCGAGGTTGAGGACCTTCCCATACATATCGGCAAGGCACAGAACCCCTCTACCGTCGCCCTTGAGGTGGGGATGACCTTGGCTGAAGCGGAAAAACAGTTGATCATCTCCACGCTTGCCGGGTGTGCTGGCAACAAGACCAAAGCTGCTCAGGTGCTTGGGATCGGACGCAAGACCTTGCACAGGAAACTCCAGGAATACCACATTGACGAAGCTTGACATTGATAGGATCTTTGACAAGGACGGACTGCTTGAACAGCATTTCCCCTCCTATGAGTACCGTGAAGGCCAGCTTCTGATGGCCGACTTGGTGCGTGAGAGTTATGAGAAGGGAGCGGTGGCCGCCATTGAGGCGGGAACCGGCATCGGGAAATCTTTCGCCTACCTTGCAGTGGCTCTCTACTATGCGATGCAGAGTCCCGATGAGCGTACTGTCATTGCCACCAGTACGATCAACTTGCAGCGCCAGCTTTTTGAGAAGGACATCCCGATGCTCTTCTCTTTCCTGGGCACGAATTGCAAGATTGCACTGGCTGTGGGAAGGGGCAACTATGTCTGCATCAACCGGTTTGTCCAGACCAGGGAGGAGGCGAGCCTGCTCAGCCAAGATCCCAACAGTGAGTTGTACCAGGTGGGCCAATGGATCAAGCAAACCGACAGCGGACTCTTCGCCGACGTCCCCTTCCGCCTCAGTTCGGAGTTGCGATCGGAAGTTTGTTGTGACGGGGACCTGTGCCCGAATCACCAGTGTGCATATTTCCGCGAGTGTTTCTTCTTCAAGGCAAAGGCCAAGGCGAAGGAGGCCAAGATTGTGGTGAGCAACCACCACCTCCTCTTCACCGATGCCCAGAGCAGGTATCTGAACGGAGTTGACTATGATGAGGAGATGATCCTTCCTCCCTACAACCGGCTCATCATCGACGAAGCGCACAACATCGAGACAAATGCCACTGAGTACTTTACCGATGAGTACGACTCGCAGGAGATGCTCCGGCAGATCACGCGCATCCAGCGAGGCGGGAGATACAGCTCGAAATCACTGCTGGAGCAACTCGGTGAGTACAGCACTGAACCTGATCTGATCGACCGGATGCAAGACGATATCCATTTGCTCATGCAGGAGGTGGGTACGCTCGACCAGTACTTGCTCGGGGTGTTCCAGAAGAATGAGTTCCAACCGGTTCTCATCAAGCAGGAGCACCAAGGCAGGCTCGGTGAATTCGTACAGGCCGCCACCAAGGTTTCCCAGGCCAGCGGCAGGCTGGCAGCCAAGATAAACACCTTTTTAGAGCACAACAAGGCTCCCGAGGAGTTGGACAGCAAGGTCAATGAGCTGAAAGTGCGTGGTACGCGGATTGCCCTGATGAGTGAGGTCCTCGCAAAGTTCTGCAATTTCCCGCTCTGGCAGGATGAGGTGCACTGGTTCAACGCCGAAGCCAATAGGACAAGCAGGAGCGTCCAGGTGCGCATCACCCCCCTCTCCATCGCACCCCTATTGGTCGATGCTGTCTTTTCCAAGCTTCAGACGGTGATCTGCACCTCTGCAACCCTCGATCTGAACGATGATTTTGCCTTCTGGGGTACCAGGGTAGGGCTTCCCTACGATGAGGAACGGCCCTTTTTGAAGGGGGCTTTCCTCTCCCCATTCGATTACCCGAACCGGGTCATGCTGCTGACCCCCAGTGATGCACCGCTTCCGGCAAAGGATATTGAAGAGGGGTATGTACAGTACCTGTGTTCCGCCATCTTCGATGCGGTGCTCTCCAGCGGGGGAGGGGCTTTGGTGCTCTTCACCAGCTATGCCATGCTCAAACGCGTGAAAGCAGCACTGGAGCAAAAGTTTGAGATGGAGCATCTTACGCTGCTGGCCCAGGGGGAGATGGACCGCTATACACTGCTGTCAACCTTCATAGCAGAAAAGGACAGCACCCTCTTTGCAACCTCTTCGTTCTGGGAAGGGGTTGACGCTCCTGGCGATACCCTTCGGTTGGTGATCATCGCAAAGCTTCCGTTCACCGTTCCCTCCGATCCGGTGTTCAAGGCACGCTGTGAGGCGATAGACAAGGCAGGGGGAAGCGGGTTCTACCAGCTGGCCCTGCAGTCGGCGACCATGAAGCTCAAGCAGGGGTTCGGGAGGTTGCTCAGGTCCACCTCGGATCGGGGAGTGGTGCTGATCCTGGACAGCAGGGTGGTGAGCAAGAACTACGGGGTGTACATGCTCAGAGCCCTTCCTGAAAGCTATCATCCGGAGACGGTGAGAGAGGGCATCTGCGACAAGATTGAGAATTTCCTGTACGGTTAGGGCAAAAAAAAGGTGGGAACTGCTTCCCACCTTACTGGCATGCAATCGAGCTTACTCGATTACTGCGAGCACGTCCTTCATGCTGAGGATCAGGTACTCCTTGCCATCGGCTTTCACCGAGGTTCCGCTGTACTTGTCATGCATAACACGGTCGCCAGCCTTGACGCTCATCTTCACCTTGTCAGTGCCTTCCCCAACAGCGACGACAACCCCGATCTGGGTCTTTTCCTGTGCTGTCTGAGGGATGTACAGACCACTGGCGGTCTTCTCCTGCACTTCTTCAATCTGAACCAATACTCTGTCTGCCAAAGGCTTGATGGTCATTGTATTTTCCTCCAACCATTAGGTAAATGTGGTAGTGTGCTTGCGAGGCTTCTGCCTTCGCTTATGCTAATATAGTCAAAACCGACAAGACAGGCAAGCTGAATTGCCAAAACATCGCCGATGGGTGTGCAGATGATGCGCACTGTGAAAAAAACACTCCTAAGCCTTGCCGTTATCAGGAGGTGTTACTATATTCAGCATGGAACAGAAAGGAAGTGCGTATATGGATGGCAAGAGTACTGCAGAGAGACAGCTGATGATCAAGGGGGAATTCCCGTTCCTCACTGCTGACGCAACCAGCGAACAAGTCTGGAAGCATTTTTATCATCTCGCAACGCTTTTTGCCAAATCGAAAGAACTTGCACCCAGCCTGAACTGTTACATTGATGTGTTTTTGATCAGAGGCAATGAGATGCACAGTCCCGACCAGGATTGGCTGGACTTTTTCCGCCGGCAGTTCGCCATCTACCTAATGGGCAAGAAATGCATCAGCTGCTCGCTCAGCGAAGGGGATATGATCCACGATTTCTTGCGCATGGAGTACGAGCAGATCAAGCAAGAGTTGCAGAACAGCGAGTTTGCCTTTCAGAAGGAGAATCTCAGCAGATGGTTCGCATCTCTGGAGCTCGATTTCCCCTGGTTGGTGGAGACTGAAGAGCTGCAGTGGTCGTTCGGGTAACAGAGAACCTGTCCGTTCTGTGTCATTTGGGTCAGAATGGCCCAAATACGCAAGCATAATCTGCGAGTGTGTCAAAAAGAGTCTTTCTTTGGCGGATTTCACACGTTCTTTCTGGCGAATTTCACCAAAGTCACCGAATAAGAATTTTTAAAGCCATACCACAAAACGAAATAAAAAATCAATGTTTAAGTTGGCACGCTAGTTGCGTATACCTTTCCAACACCCATAAGGGAGGGTACACAATGAAAGCCAAGCGCCAAATGCTTACCAATATGGAAACCAGCGGTTATGACGATGCAAATATTCTGAGCATCTATCTCAAAGAGATCAATCGTATTGCGCTCTTGACTCCCGAGGAGGAGTTGGCATTGGCCCGACGGGCCCAGCAGGGTGATCAGTTTGCCCGCCAGCGGATGATTGAAGCCAACCTCCGATTTGTAGTGAATGTAGCGAAGAAATACCAGAACCAGGGACTTCCTCTCAGCGATCTCATCAATGAAGGAAATATCGGTTTGATGACAGCCTTGGAGAAGTTTGATCCAGAGAAGGGGTATCACTTCATCAGCTATGCTGTGTGGTGGATTCGTCAGGCAATCATGAAAGCCATCAATGAGAAGAGCAGGGCTGTCAGGCTCCCGCTGAACCGCACCAATGAGCTGCTTCAGATCCAAAAGGCACAGCGTTCCCTGATGAAGGACCTGAGTACCGAAGATCCCAGCATGGAAGAGATTGGCGAACTCTCTGGTTTTGATGCACAGCATGTCTCCAACCTGCTTTCCATCAGCAGGGAACTTGTCAGCCTCGATGCCCCTGTATTCAATGACGGAAGTGCCAGCAATATCGGAGACTTCATCGAAGATGATACCCAGAATCCTGAGCAGTCGCTGATCGATCAGTCCCTCAAGGATGATGTGGCCAGTCTGCTTGCAACCCTCAGTGACAAGGAGCGGGAGATCATAGAGTTGAGATTCGGCTTGGCAGGCAAGAATCCGATGTCCCTCAAGGAGATTGGCGAGCTGTACAACCTTACCAAGGAAAGAATCCGCCAGATCGAGAAGAAAGCCCTCGAACGGCTCAGAGCTCCCAACAGGAGCAAGATGGTGGAGAGTTACATCGCTTAAGGCACCGAGAAGGTGTATCAATATAGATTAAACCGGACAGAGATGTCCGGTTTTTTCAATTGACAAGGGATAGGCTTTCTGGTAAATTGGTATACGAAAATAAAGTTTGTATTCTAAATAGGGGGTTCAGGATGCGTTCCAAGGATATTACCAACCTCGTGTACACGACACTGCATCACGACATTCTGAACCTGGGCATACTTCCAGGGGAGAGCCTGCGCGAAGGAGATCTCTGCACTCGTTTCCAGGCAAGCCGGACTCCGGTGCGTGCAGCCCTTGAACGGCTCGCGGATGAGAATTTGGTTCAGTTTGTCCCCTACAAAGGCGTACAGGCCACTTTGCTCAGCTTCTCAGACATCTATCAGCTGATTTTGATGCGCATTGTCCTGGAGAGCAACGTGGTGGTGGATTTCTCACGCCAAGCAGATCCTTTTGCCTTGGAGAAGTGCAGGCACACCCTGCGCAACCAGCAGATTCTGTTGCAAAGTCCCCGATTTGAGGCGTCTCACTTCTATTCGTTGGACTCACAGTTGCACCAGATCTGGTTCAATCAGACCAAGGTTCCCCTCTTTTGGCAGGTCATTCAGGATGCTGAGGTCCACTATACACGCTTCAGGATGCTCGACATCGTTCGCATCCAGAATTTCCAGGAGATTGTGGATGAGCACGTGTGCCTGCTTCAGGCGATAGAAGAGAAGTGTGAGCAGCAGATGCAGGATATCCTGCAGTACCACTTGCTGGGAGGAGTACGGAGAATGGCCAGCGTGCTGCTCACTGACGCTGCCCCCTATTTCACCGACCGTAAAGAAATCGGCTCATATATTGAGAAGATTGAAGCAATTGCCAGGCCCAGTGGTCTGGCTGCACCATAAAGGAGTACCAAACATGGATATTCGATATTCGACGGGAAAGGAAGCGTTCAAGCACATGACGACCGAGGAGCTCCGCAAAGAGTTTCTCATCCAGGGCCTCTTCAGGGCCGACGAGGTGAGCGGGGTGTACTCTCACATCGACCGCATCGTGACGATGGGGGCGATGCCGGTGGGCGGCACGCTGGAGCTGGAGAAGAACATCGACGCGATGGCCGACTTCGGGGT
>Ga0334882_1000863_pt1 | contig 41239 bp, 25 predicted proteins | sample GraSluR1_MG_5_FD_207226 | JGI IMG/M metagenome (GOLD analysis project Ga0334882, IMG submission 207226) | Sludge microbial communities from methane-producing bioreactor in Wageningen University, Netherlands - Granular Sludge_15_04-R1 | ecosystem: Engineered > Bioreactor > Anaerobic >... | reverse complement strand
TTGATCCAAATCGCCGAGGGAGCATGCGTGCCAATGCCCCGCTCGAACTTCTGCCCCCCGATCGAAATCGGATTGCCCTCCACCGAAGCGTTGCGCTGAGCCGTACCCCAGCCCGCTTCGACTTTGCCGATATCCAGCTCATCAAGCCACACAAAACGAACCGCCCCCCGAACGTTTGCCGACAAGGAAGCAATCACAATAGCAGCCATCATTACAGTCAAAATTGCCTGATCACCCGGATTACGCACCATTCACAACACCCCTTCGCAGGAAAGAATACGGCATTCTTCAGATCACCGCCAAATATAGCACAAAAAGCCAACAACCGCAAACTCAACTATGTACCCCTGTTGCATCAAACAAGCCCCGGCTGTATTATAACAGCATGGCGTCCGACCGGCGGATATTTGCTTGTATTCAGGAGGAAAATCATGTCTTTGCGATCGCATAGCGTTGTGGTCTTTCTTGTAATGCTGCTCAACACATCTGCCCCGGCAAGGCCGATGTTCTTTCCCGGCAGGACATGGACAGAGAGCACGCCCGAAGCACAGGGCGTCGACGGCGCCGGGCTCGGCGAGGCCGTCGCTTTTCTCCAGGCCAACGCCGGCCGAGACGGCGTCAGCGAACTGGTCATCGTAAGAAACGGCGTCATCATCCACAAGGGCGACAATATCGACAAGGTCCACGGCGTCTGGTCGATGACCAAATCGTTTACCAGCACCGTGCTCGGCCTGCTCGTCGATGATGCAAAGGTCACAGTCGACACGCACGCAAAGGATTTCGTCCCGGCTATGGCGCAAGACTTTTCCGAAGTCACCCTCAAACACTTCGCAACTATGACCAGCGGCTATCGTGCAGTCGGCGATGAACCCCAAGGCAGCTACACTCACGGACCAAGCAGGACGCCATTCCAACCCGGTGAACCGCTGTTTGCGCCCGGCACAAAATACGCCTATTGGGACTCTGCAATGAACCAGTTCGCAAACTTGCTGACGCGCATCGCCGGCGAAAAGCTCGAAGACCTTTTCAAACGCAGAATCGCCGATCCCATCGGAATGGACCGCTCGCAGTGGCGATGGGGCGACTTCGGCGCCGTCGATGGTCTCGTCGTAAACGGCGGCTCCGGCAACAGCAACCGGCATATCTTCATATCCGCCCGCCAGATGGCGCGCTTTGGACATCTGTATCTTAATCGCGGCATGTGGGACGGCAAGCAGTTGCTCAGCGCTGACTGGGTCGACTACGCCACCAGAGTACACGTACCCGCCGCCACGCCCCTGGGCCACAGGGAGAGCGGCATCGACGGCCGCGGCGTTTACGGCTTCAACTGGTGGGTAAACGGTGTCGGCCCCAACGGCAAGAGACTCTGGCCCGCCGCGCCTCCGCGAACTTACGCCGCCAGCGGACACAACAATAACAAAATGATCGTCATTCCCGAATGGCGAATGGTAATCGTCCGCCTTGGCCTCGATCAGGCCGACTGTGTCATGGGCAACGACGTCTGGAACGCCTTCATCCAGAAGATCGCCGCATCGGTCACCGATGCCGCCAAGCCGCCGCGGGTGCCGGAAAGGAACCCGTGATATTGCACCGACGACAGCAGTCGTGCCGTCCATTGCCGGTTCGCAGGCAAGCAGCGGGCTGCCAAGGATACAATCGCCGCCGGTGCATTGACTTGTTGAAATAACGGTGGTACGATGACATATTGTTACTCGCGAAAAAGTTCTATCAGACATGGAAAGGAGATCGGTGATGTTAAGAAAACACATCGTCGCGGCCATTGCAGTCGTTTGTGCAATCTCAGCCGCACAGGCTCAGAGTCTCATTCAGAACGGTAACTTCGAAACATGGACCGCCGGTCTGCCCAACAACTGGATCAATGTCGAGTCCGTAATTGTCCCAACCCAGCGGCCGGGGCTTGATGGAACGGGCTCATCGCTGAATCTTGGCTTGAGCGGCACAAACGTCAATGCGGCGATTCGACAGCCGTTTTCGCCGGGGCTTGGGGGCAGTTTCTACGTGCAGTTCGATTTCGCTTTCGCCAACCCGGGCGCGGATCGAGCCATGAATGCAACGCTCAAGAGCGGCGGCAGCACCGCAATCAATACCCGGGTCAATGCCGGGCAGGTTGAATTCTACGGTTCTGCAACCGGAACAGGCGGCATGGGTTGGCAGGTGGTGGCGGGCACACAGGGACAGATGTTGGCGTCGAATTTCACGACGGGAACGCTGGTGGTTTACCGCCTGATCATAAAGGGCGTCTGGCAGCAGTATTACACCGCATCCGTAACAAACCTCACAACGGGCGTCGATCTTGCGGTTGATGTGCCCGTCAATCTCTGGCAGGCAACGGCTACACCTTTCAATGAACTGCGGCTGGAACGCGGGCGCAGCGGCGCTGACTGGCGGGTGGACAACGTAATGGTCTTCGCCAATGACCCCAAGATTCCAGTCGTTAACGCGGGCGGCAATCAGCAGGTAATGGCGCCAGACAATACGGTGCAAATGACTCCGTCCGTGGTCGATATCGATACCGCACCGGAGGATTTGACCTACGCCTGGACCCAGGTGAGCGGACCGGCGGCTTCGTTCAGTACGGCGCCGGGTGAGACCGCCGGCGATCCGCAGGCCGTGATTACCCTTGACGGCGGTCCCGGCGTATATGAGTTCAAGCTGACCGTCAGCGATCCGGACGACAACACCGGCGAGGATACCGTACTGGTTCGCGTCAAGACCGCGTCCGACAGCGTGCTCCTTGGCCACTGGGCCTTTGAAGACGACCCCGAAGGTATCATCGCAGCCGACAGCCTTGATGTACTGATGGGAAATGTTGCGGCCGATGATGGCATTCTTGCGGCACTATTGCCCTGGAGCAGCGACCCCAACAACGATCCGAATTGGGTCGCAGGATGGGTTGGAGATGGCGCTCTGGACTTCTTCGATCACAGCGTTGTGGATATCCAGCAGAACACCGATGCGGACCCGAATCTCCTGAACCTGCAATGGGAGATTTCGCTGGCCGCGTGGGTAAAGCCCGACCCGAGAACGCTGGGCAGGCAGTGCACCATCATAGTCCGAGGCAATCCGTTCAACTGGACGCTGCGGCAGATCGAACCGGGGACAGCCGAGATCACGCTCGGCCTGGAAACCGGCAACCTGTTCACGCGCGGCACGGTTAATCTCGTGGACGGCTATTGGCACCACGTCGCGGGCACCTATGACGGCAAGGACGTTAAGCTGTATGTCGACGGCGTCCTGGATGTCAGCCAGCCGGGGGGCGCCCTCATGCGGGTGCACCCTGAGTCAGAGGTGACGATCGGCGGCAGACACGACTTCGCCTATTCATGGTTCGGACTTCTCGACGACGTCCGGGTATACAGCTATGCCCTCAGCCCTGACGACATTCAGGATCTGGTCCTGCTCGGCAAGAACGTTATTCCCTCGGTCGCCATCGACGATACAATCCCCACCGAGTTGATCATCGCCTTCCAGGATTCGGTCGAATTGACGGCTCAAGTCACCGACCTGAACACCGCACAGGGCCAGGCTGTTATAACGACGTGGTCGGTAGAGGATGCATCGCTGGCCGACAAGGTCGTCTTCGCCGACGCCTCAAGCGCCAACACCACCGCGACCTTCCTTGAGCCTGGCATTTACACGCTGAGGCTGACTGTAGAGGACGAGTTCGGCGCCGGCGCCGAAGGCGACATTTACGACCAGATCACGATCTTCGTCAAGGATGCGGTCTGCCGCGACCTGCTCGTATTGGATCCCATATCCGGCCTGCTGGTTAATCCTCACCTGCCCTTCGATGTAACAGGCCCGGAGGGCGAGCCCGATTGCTATGTTAATCTGCACGACCTGGCGATAATGGCACAGATGTGGATGCTCTGCAATGATCCGCAGGGCGAAGGCTGCCAGCCGATCAGATAAACCAAGCTCACTGACTGAAGCAACAGACCGGGCGTCTCGCGATTATCGCAGCGCCCGGTTTTTTTGTCGCAGCAAAACGACCAAGTCGAATCCGGTACCCCGCCAATTCATAATTGTCTGTCGTGTTGACTCCAGCAAAGGGCAGCGGTATACTACGTATTTGTTTGTGAGTGTATTGTTCTTTGTCGCAAAAAGGAGATTGGTGATGTCACTAAGAAGTATCCTCGCAATTATTGCGGTTTTGTTCGCAGCCTCCGCTGCCCACAGTCAGAACCTCATCCAAAACGGGACTTTTGAAAACTGGGCCGGCGCTAATCCGGACAACTGGTCGTCTCTTAACACTCTGGTCCCAACCAAGGCGGCCGGGCTGGACGGAATGGGGTTTTCCGTCAACCTCGGCCTCAGCGGCGCAGACAACAGCTCCGGCTTGCACCAGGCCCTGTTGCAGCCGCTCACAGGCAGTTTCTTCGTGCAGTTCGACTTTGCTTACCAGGCAGGGACCACTGGCGACCGCACAATGGATGTAACTCTCAAGAGCAGCACCGCAGCCAGCATACTCCACCCTCGCGTCAGCTCCGCCGGCCAGGTCGAGTTCTATGGATCGGCGACCGGAGCCGACCCAAGGGCATGGCATGCGCTCCCGGGGACCGCAGGGCAGATGTTTCCGTCCAACTTTTCCACCGGCACAATCGTCGTCTATCGCATGACCATCAAGGGAACATGGATGGGCCAGTACACCGTATCGCTGAAAAACCTCACAACCAATACCGACATAGCCGTTGATGTACCCATGAGCATGTGGCAGGAACCGGCTGCCTCGTTTGCGGGACTGAGACTCGAACGCGGACGCAGCCGCGCTGACTGGCGCGCCGACAACGTCATGGTCTACGCGCAGGATCCGACCAAACCAAACGTCAACGCCGGACCCAACCGTCAGATAACGGCCCCGGATAACGTAGTACAGATGAATCCGTCGGTCTTTGACATCGACACTGCCTTCGAAGACCTGACCTGGCAGTGGACGCAGGTCAGCGGACCCGACGCATCGTTCAGCACAACCCCCGGCCAAACCGCCAACGATCCCGATGCCGTGATCACTCTTGACGGCGGGCCCGGTCTCTACGAGTTCAAGCTTACTGTCAGCGATCCGGACGACAACTTCGGCGAGGCGACGGTGCTGGTGCGATTCAAGAGCGCGGATGACGACGCACTTCTGGGACACTGGGCGTTCGAGGACCAGCCTCAGGACAAAACCATCGCCGATAGCCTTAACCCGCTCCTCGGCAATATCGCCCCGGATGACGGAGTTCTCGGACTTATTAATCCCCTGGTCGGCGACCCCAACAGCGATCCCAACTGGGTCGAAGGATGGGTTGGAGACGCCGCTTTGCAATTCTCGGGTAACGCACTTGCCTCGATCCAGGTAGACACAAGCGCCGACCCGAACATGACCGATCTCCAGTGGGAGCTTTCGTTGGCGGCGTGGGTAAAACCCGACATAGCAACCCTTGCCAACCAGTACAACACCATCATAGCACGCGCCAATCCGTTCAACTGGGTTCTCAGGCAGCTTGGCAACGGAACGGTTGAGTTCACCCTGGCGCTGGAGGGCGCAGGCAACCTGTTTACGGCAGGTACGGTTCATCTCGTAGACGGCTACTGGCACCATGTCGCCGGCACCTATGACGGCAACGAAGTGAGAATTTATGTCGACGGCATCCTCGACGTTAGTCGCCCGGCCGCCGGATTCCTGCAGGTACACCCCGAAGCCGAAGTAACCATCGCCGGCAGGCACACACAAGGCCACCCCTGGAGCGGCTTGATTGACGACGTCCGTGTTTACAGCTACGCCCTGAGTGCCGAAGAAGTGCAGGACCTTGTACGCATGGGCAACAACGTCATACCGTGGGTCGCCATCGATGACACCATTGCCACCGAGATCATTATCGCCTTCCAGGACTCCGTCGATCTGACCGCACAGGTGATCGACTGGAACCTGGATCAGGGCCAGATAGTCACCGCCGAATGGACGGTACCGGACGCCGCTCTGGTCGACAAGGTAGTTTTCGACGACGCTTCCAGCCCAAATACCACCGTAACCTTCCTCGAACCGGGCATCTATACTCTCAGGCTGACGGTACAGGATGAGTTCGGCGCAGGCGCAGAGGGCGACATCTACGACGAAACCACGATCTACGTCAAGGACGCCGTCTGCCGCGATCTGCTCGTCATGGACCCGCAGTCGGGGCTCCTCGTCAACCCGGTCCTGTCTTTCGATGTCAGCGGACCCGATGGCGAGCCCGATTGCTACGTGAATCTGCATGACTTGGCGGTCCTGGCGCTGCAGTGGATGCTCTGCAATGACCCGCAGGGCGATGGCTGTCAGCCGGTCAGGTAAGAACCGCGACGCAATCAGCGCAGATCAGGAACCCAAGGATTGGGCGCCGAGCGGCTTCTGCGGCGCCCAATCCTTTTCTATCGATACGACAGGAAGCCGGACACGAACAGGAATAACTCATGAGCAGCAGCAGAGTCTTCCGGATCATAATGGCGCCGGCCGTTTTTTGCATCGCCGCCTCCACAGCAAATGCCAATGATAACCTGCGGTATTACTTTCCCCCCGAAACTGTAACTCCGCAAACCGTCTCCACCGATGTGTGCATCTACGGCGGCACTTCCGCGGGTGTCGCCGCGGCGCTTGAACTTAGCCGTCTCGGCATCAGTTCAGTGATCGTGCACCCGGGCACGCGGCTCGGCGGGCTCTCCAGCGGAGGCCTCGGCTGGACGGACATCGGCAACAAAGACGCCATCCACGGCCTGTCCCGCGAGTTCTACCAGCGTGTCGGAGCAAAATACGGCGTCAGCGAAGACTGGACCTTCGAACCATCGGTTGCTCTGGCCGTCTTTCATGATATGGTCGCCGAAGCAGCAGTGCCCGTCTACTACAAGGCTTTTCTCGACGATGTCGAGATGTCCGGCTCGCGCATCACCGCCGTCAAAATGGAAAACGGCCTGCGCGTCGTCGCCGGCTACTTCATCGACGCAACCTACGAAGGCGACCTGATGGCCGCCGCCGGCGTATCATACGCAACCGGACGCGAATCAAACTCTCTCTACGGCGAAACATGGAACGGCCAGCAGGTCCGACCGACCCACCAGTTCAACTACAACGTAAGCCCCTATGTCGTCGCCGGCAATCCCGCAAGCGGACTTCTGCCCGGAATCGAAACCACAACCCCCGTCATCGGCGAAGGCGATCACCGAGTACAGGCCTACAACTTCCGCATGTGCCTCACTCAGGTTACAGGCAACCGCATCCCCTTCCAGAAACCAGCCGGCTACGACCGCGCGTGGTACGTCCTGCTGGACCGATACCTTGCCGCGGGCTTCACGCAGGTCTTCAACAAATTCGACCCCGTCAACAACGGCAAGACCGACACCAATAATCACGGCGCCGTCAGCACTGACTTCATCGGGCAAAACTACGGCTGGCCCGACGGCACGTACCAGCAGCGGGAAGAAATCTTCCAAGCCCATGTAACATACCAGAAGGGCCTCATGTGGTTCCTGGCAAACGACCCCAACGTCCCCTCGGCGATCCGCACGCAGATGAGCGCCTGGGGACTCGCTGTCGATGAGTTCACCGAGACCGGCGGCTGGCCGACCCATCTCTACATCCGCGAGGCCCGACGCATGGTCGGCGACTATGTCATCACCGAACACGACGTAAGGAGCACCCGACTCGCAAAGGACTCTGTAGGACTGGCCGCCTATACGATGGACAGCCACAACTGCCGACGCTTCGTGGATGCCGCGGGCTGGGTGAGAAACGAAGGCGACGTACAGATCGGCGGCTTCAGCCCCTATCCCATCTCCTACCGGGCAATAGTCCCCCGTGTCGGCGAATGCACCAACCTCGCCGTGCCGGTCTGCCTCTCCGCCTCGCACATCGCCTTCGGCTCGATCCGAATGGAGCCCGTCTTCATGATACTCGCCCAGTCCTCGGCCTGCGCAATTGCCCAGGCGCGCACCGACAATCGAGACCTGCGAAACGTCGACATAAAGGCTCTCCAGACCACTCTGGAGATACGCGGCCAGAGGCTCTACTGGAACCTGCTGCCCGAAGACATCGAAGGCACGATCATTGACTCTGAAGACGCCGGCGTCCAGATCGTCGGCAACTGGCTGTCCAGCACTTCCGTCGCCGGCTATAATGGCCTCAATTACCTGCACGACGACAACACTGCAAAAGGTCAGAAGTCGGTGCGATTCGATCTCAACGTCCCCGCTGCAGGTTCTTATAAGGTTTACCTGCGATGGACCGCACACAGCAACCGCGCATCCAACGTGCCCGTTACGGTGCTGCATGAAAACGGTCAGACCGCTCACGTCATCGACCAGCGATCCAACGGCAGCCGATGGATGATCCTCGATGCATACAATTTCACGCCGTCGACCGGATCGATCACGATCTCAAACGCCCAAACCGACGGATATGTCATCGTGGATGCCGTGTTGTACACCCCCGCCCAGCCAATCTCCTGCGAAGACATAATGGCGTTCGGCGCCAGGCTCGCCGCCGACGTCAGCGGACCGGATGGCCGACCGGACTGCTACGTAGACCTTTACGATCTCGCCGAATTCACCCGCCAGTGGCTCGACTGCAACCACCCCCTGCACTGTCCCGACTGACTGCCGCGGCCTGCTTATTCGCTCATCGGCTTGCCGTCCGGACCGGCCGGGCTCTCGACAGTTATCCTGTCGCCCAGCAATCGTACAAGGTCGGGCAGGTCATAGACAGTCAGCGCACCGTGCACCGCGTTGACAAGCTGGTTGTCGTGCATCTTCGAATGAATGATACTCGACCATGATGCAAGCGTCCCTCGCAGCGTAACCGCCTTGAAAAGGTCCTGCTCCAGCGCAGCGGCGTGAAGCGCCGCAACGCCCGCGTTGCCCGCCGCAACCAGCTCCACCGCCCCGTCCTGGCCACTCGCACGCCGCCGTACAAGACGCGCACACACAAGCACGTCCTCCGCACGCATCCCGACATAAGACCGACCCATCACGTACGCCGCATAAACGTCTTGCCCGTCCGTGCCGAAAAAAGGCGCGCCGTACCGCTGCTGCGTCTGCTTTGTCTCACCGCTGCCGCGCACGTCCACAGCCAGCACAACCTTGCCCGCACGCACAAGATCTTCAATCTCACCGCCCGCATCCGCCACCGCCTGCTTGCCCGCTTCATTCACATATACCACAGACCCGCCGCAAGATCCGCCGTCCGGAACAAACTCAAGCGCCGGCAGGCAAATCCCCTCCTCCGGAACGATCGTCAGCTTGCGGATGGTGTACCCGTCACGCCTCAGAGTCTCGCCTTCCTGCACCTTGGGCTCGCCAAGCTCCGCAAGCCTCCGCACGCCGGCCAATCCTCTCACCCCCGTCAGAAGCTCGTCGCCGCCGCCGTCCCGCCAAAGCGCCTTTCTCGTGGCCGCAAGCTGCTCTTCATACTGGATGTTAATGTCGTAAGTCGATCGCGCCCCCTCCAAAAGCATCACCTGCCCGTTGGGCGTGCACAGCGCCTCCTCCAAAGACAGCGGCACAATGTCCCCCGGCTCCTCAATCGCCTCATCCCGCCCAGCAAGCCACCGTGCCATCCACCGCACCGCGCCGTTCCGCAAGTGTATGCTCCACCCATGCTCGTTGTCCGTCTCGACAAGATCAACCCGCTCGGCCGCCCCCATCCGCGTATACAGCCGCTTCGCTCGCCGAAACGTCTCCCACGTTCCCGATATGTCAAAATAGTCCCGCGTTGCGCACCCGATCAGCGTCGGCCGAGGAGCACGCATCATAACATAATCCGCATGGTCCATCCCGAACGCCAACTGCCCGAAGATGTTCTGCTCGGCGTCCTGACACCCAATCGTATTAATCAGCCGCTCGAAACTCGTGATGTAGCAGCACGGCATCGCCGCCGCAATCCGCTCATCGAGCGCCATGAAATACGCCGTCTGAGTACCGCCGCCGCTGTTGCCCGTGCACCCGATCTTGCCCGCGTCGATATCCGGCCGGGACTGCAAATAGTCAATCGCACGCATTCCGTCCCAGATCTCATAAGTCGCCGTATTCCACCCCAACAGAATCGCACCCACACCTAACATCGTATGCGCCCGCGTCCCGCGAATCGGCGCCTTGCCGTTGGCATCGAGGTACTGACTCCGCTCCCCCTGGTCAATCGGGTCAAACACAAACGCCGCAATGCCGTTCAGCGCCATAAGCGCCCCGGCGCGCTGATAAAGATCGTAAGCCTTCGCGGTATCACTGTGTCCGCACGGCACCAACACGCCCGGATACGGTTTGGCAAATCGCTCGTCGGCCGGCACAAAAAGAAGCCCCGTAACAAAATGTCGCGGCCGACTCTCGAAGACAACCTTCTCCACCACGTACCCAGCACGCTCGACAACGCCGGTCACCCTCGCATTGAGCGGCGTCCGCTCAGGAAATCCCCCAAGCGCCTCAACGAACTTCGCCTTCATCTCTGCCTGGTACGCCTCAATCTGCTCGACTGTCTTGCGCGACTCGTACGACGCCTGCCACTGCCGTCCCAGGCGCGCAGCCTCCGCCGACCAGTACCGCTTCATCATGTCACGCGGCGCACCGCCGTCCATCGTATCCGACAGAACCGTCAGGTCCTCGGCGCCGCACCACGACGCAAACAGAACAAACGCCATCACAAGGTATACTTTCATCATTGACTCTCCACCGCAAAACATCATTCGAGGATCACAAAATCATCCAGCAGCACTCGATCATCCTCGCCGCCCTCGAAGATGATCTTGAAATTGTCCATCACGTCACCTTCCAGACTCGGCCCCTTCATACCCCAGCCCGTCCGCGCCTCCATCGCCCGGAATTCCACCGTCCGCCACCCATCCTTTGGAAGCGAGCCAATCTCATATCGGCAATTGTCGCCGTTCTTCTTTGACCAGATCAGTATGATCGCCTGCTTCGCCTCGCCAAGCGCCTTGAGCCTCATACGCACCGTCGTCGACTCACGCACCGGTACACCGAAGCGGTTCCAAATCCACGCCCCTTTCGGCCCGAAGGAATACGCCTTCGAATCGCCGCCCGCCCCTTCAACCACCCGCCCGCCGGAAAACCCGCCGTCCCCCGCCTCGAAATCCGCCTCAAACGCCGCCGCACCCGGCTCCGGGACCAAAACGCCCGGCGTAAGCAGAGCACTGTGTGACGGTCTTGCCTTCTTCGCGCCGCCCGCCGGCCTGCCCTGAACCGGACCAATATACTCCGTCGCGATCACGATATCGTCGAACCAAACCTCCATCACACGCGACTCAGGATTCGGATCGTTGTTATGCCGCGCCGGCTGATCCGTGCAGTAATACAGAAGCCAGAAGCTGTTGATCTTCAGCTTGTCCGTCGTCCGCCACCGAAAACCGTCAAAATACCCGTGCAGCTCTCCGTCCACCCAGAACGCCTGAACCCCGTCCGCCTTCTCCGGCGAGCTGTTCGCCTTGAGCATCGCCTCCACGCAGTACCACCGACCCGGCTCGATCACCTCTTGCTTGCCATTATACACCGAACCCCACTTCGTCTCCATCTCATGCCAGTACGTATAAAAGTTCCACACGCCCGGCGGAGGATACTTGCCCCAGCGCCCCGTCGGCTCGATCCCCGTAGAAAACTTCTCATCACCCGGAGGCGTCTCTCCCGCACCGCCCTTCGGCCACGGTTTAGGATTCCGATCCGCAACAAGATGCACAAAGTGATGTATATACCCGGTCTTCTCATGAAACTTCACATAGAACCGCGCATACATCGTATCCACCCCCTGGGGATGCGTAAACAAATGCCCGTTATTGCGAATATGGATTGACCGTTCACCCGGCGATCCGCCATGAACGTCCTGCGACAGGCTGATGTTCTCACGCAGATAGATATGCCCCCACCGCGCGCCGATCTCCTCCACGGTCCCGGTCTCGAAGTTTTCCACGAACAGCACCCGCGGATCGTTCTCGATCCCCTCATCCCCCAGATACTTCGCCGCAATCCCCGACGTAACCTGCGCCGCCGCCGCGCCGGCCGTAACCAGCAAACTCAACAGCCCATAAATCGTTCTGCCGTTCATCGCAGCCTCCCAATTAGTTGAATGCTAAAGCAGCCTCCGACTATGCCCCTGCCGTTTGTACTTCTCCAGAAGCTCCATCATGCGCTCGACCACCTCCGGGTGCTCCGAATACACGTTGGCCTTCTCGCCGATGTCCTTCGACAGGTCATACAACTGCACCGGCGGCAGACCCAGCTTCTTCGCCGCCTCGGGCCGAGGATAACTCCACCCCCCCGAACCCGCACAAAGCTCCAGCTTCCACTTGCCCTGCCGAATCGAAAACGATCCGTCAATCGAATGATGCACCGTCGCCTCGCGAAGCGGCCTCCCGTGCTCCCTGCCCAGAAGCACATCGAGTATGCTCACCGAGTCCTCCCCCGCGTCGTCCGGCAGCTTCTCGCCCACAATCTCTGCCGCCGTGGCCATCAGATCAGTCAGGCATATCGTCTCGTCGCAGCGCGAACCGGCCCTGATCCGACCCGTCCACCTCGCGATGAAAGGTATCCGGTGCCCGCCTTCGAAGATGTCCGCCTTGTGCCCGCGAAAGACATAACTGGGATTGTGACCGTGCTCGGCAAGCGCCTTGTAATCCGCCTGCGGCGAACAGCCGTTGTCACTCGTAAAAATAATCAACGTATCATCAGCCACCCCGTTCCGTTCGAGCGCCGCAACAACCTGGCCAACCGTCCAGTCCATCTGCATAACAAAATCGCCGTACACTCCGATGCCGCTCTGGCCGGCGAATCGCTCCGTCGGCACAATCGGCGTATGCGGCGCAGCCAGCGGCATGTAAACAAAGAACGGCTTGCCCGGCGCCTCCCTGGCGCACCCGTCGATGAACTCCACGGTCTTTTCCAGAAACTTGTCCATCACCTCAACGTGCTTGAAGTCAGGCGATATCGGCCCGCCCCGCCAGAATGCCGGCGACGGCGAAGCCTCGACGGTATCCGTCGGCTGCATCGTCGGCCGATCGTTCTCGACATAGCAATACGGCACCATGTCCAGCGATGCCGGAATACCGAAAAAGTAATCGAACCCGATATCGTTGGGTCCCGGACGAAGCGGCTTGTCATAGTCGTTCTTCTCCTGACGCCCCAGACCGAGGTGCCACTTGCCCACGCACGCCGTCGCGTACCCATGCCTCTTCAACACCGACGCAACCGTCTGGCGACCCTCCTCGACCAGCGCCGACGAATACCCCCACAGCACCCCACTCTTAAGTCGCGTCCGCCAGCAGTATCGCCCCGTCAAAACCCCGTACCGCGTCGGCGTGCAAACAGCCGAATTCGAATGCGCATCCGTGAAAACCATCCCCTCCTTCGCCAATCGATCTACATGCAGAGTAGGTATCTTGCCGTCGGCGTTCAAACACCCGATATCGCCGTACCCAAGGTCGTCCGCCAGAATGTACACGATGTTCGGCAGTTGACGCTTCCGCCCATCCGCGAAAACCGGCGGCATCATCGCAGCTATCGCCGAAACGCCAATCGCCTTCAAGAACCTGCGCCTGCTCATTTGAACCATCACTATCCTCCAGTCCTGGGCAGCGCCCTGCCCGTCCACCGGTCAAACCTGTCCCGCGTCGGAGGCTCCGGCACACGATCATCCGTCTCCTCGATCCACTCCTCAAGCGCCGCCCGCATCTTCCGGAGCACACCGGCATGTCTTGCATCCTGCGCCAGATTCCTCAACGAATATGGATCGGCCTTGATGTCATAGAGTTCCTCCTTCGGCCGAGGCGTAACAAAGCACTGCCGCTGATGCTCCGCCAGCTTCCCCTCCCTCTCCAGCCGAATCATCTCCTGGTACGTAATACTCCGCACCGCATCCGCCGGCGGACTCGCGTTCAAGTGCGGATAGGCATTGCGAATGTAAAGCCACTCATTCGACCGAACGCCGCGGCTGTGCGCCTGATAGTCATGCCAGTTATGCTCCGCAAACACATACTGCCGCGTCCGCGTTGACGTATCCTTCAGCATACGCGCAAATGACCGTCCTTGAAATGTCTTTGAAATCTCCCCACCGCCCAGTTCAATCAGTGTCGGCGCAATATCAACCGAGCTGACAAGCCCCTCGCAGGTCGACCCTGCTTGCACCCTGCCCGGCAGCCGCACGATGAACGGCGTCTTTACACCACTGTCGTACACCGTCGTCTTGCATCGCGGAAACGGCCGCCCGTTATCCGAAAGAAACATCACCAGCGTATCCTCCGCCGCATCCTGCGCATCGAGTTCATCGAGCACTTCACCGATGAACCCGTCCATCCGTGTGATCTCGTCGTAGTACATTGCAAGATCCTTGCGCGTCGCCGCGTTATCAGGCAGGAATGGCGGCACGACCGCGTCCTCCGGCCTATGCGGCTCCGGGATCGTATTCGGGCTGTAGTCCCGGTGCGGATCCACCGCCGCCAGCCACATAAAGAACGGCCTGTCCTTCGGCCGCTGCCGAAGAGCCTTCACCCAGTTCTCGCAGCCGCTCGGCCCGCCGCCGTCCAGGATATTGTCGAAGTGTACCCTTGCGTGCGACCCAAGATGCCACTTGCCCGCCGCCGCCGTATAATACCCTGCCTCCTTCAATAGCCCCGCAAACACAACCTGATCCGCCGGCAGCGGCTGATGGAGTTCCTTTGCCCCAGTCGAATGAGGATACCGCCCCGTCATGATACTGCATCGCGAAGGGCTGCATGACGCGCAAGTCAGAAAAGCATTCGTGAATCGTACCCCCTCCTTCGCCAGCCGGTCGATGTTCGGCGTCCGTATGTGCGGATGCCCGTAAGCCCCGGCATCGTCCCACGCCATGTCGTCGGCGATCATTATTACAAAGTTCGGCCTCCGTCCGACCGCTCCGCCCGCTGAGCCGCCGCCGCCCATCGCCCAAAACGCCGCCGCCCCTGCGAACTTCAGGAAGTCGCGCCTGTTCGTTCGTACATTCATTCTGCCTTCCTCCTGTTCATTCCGCCTGCTGTATCTGCCGATCAACTGACGCAAACAACTCCATCACCTGTTCATGGATCAAACCGTTGGTCGCCAGAACCTCTTGGCAAACACCCTCTTTGCGCCCATGAAAGTCCCCCCACCGACCGCCGGCCTCGGAAACGATCAGAAAACCCGCGGCAACGTCGAAGATCTTCAGGTACAATTCCCAGAACCCCTCCAGCCGACCACAGGCCACATAGCTAAGGTCAAGCGCAGCCGAGCCGTACCGCCGAACGTCGCGCAGCCGGGGCACCAGCGCATTGAAATACGCAAGATTATTCTGAGTGTGGTCAAAACGTATGCATGAGAATCCAGTAGACATCACGCTGTCAGAGAGGTCCGCCGTACGCGACACGCTGATCGGCTCGCCATTAAGCATGGCGCCTGCACCGACCTGTGCCTCGTACAACTCCCCCATCGCAGGCGCATTCACCGCCCCCAACACGTATTCGCCGGCCTTCTCAACTGCTACTGATATCGAGTAGTAAGGCTGACCGTGCACGAACGATGTCGTCCCGTCGATGGGATCGATTATCCAACGGTATTCGCTGCCCCCAACCGACCCGCTTTCCTCCCCCTCGATCGCGTGCCGCGGATACGCCCGCCGGATCGCCTCCACGATGTATCTCTCGATGGCGATGTCCGCCTCCGACACCAGGTCGTTACGCGATTTGCGCAAAACCTCCAATGTCTTCAGCCGGCGCCGGTATTCCAGCGACATCTCCCCGGCACGCGTGATTGTCTCTCGCAGAAAATGCTTCAACAGGCAGCTCCGTCGATTCTACAAAAAGGCTACCACAACCGACCGGAGAAGTCAACGCGACAACGCAACCTGACCTGAAACCGGCCAGACGCGAAGGCGAATAGATCCCGAACTGTCCTTGTCTCTATAGCATATCCGCCAGTTTCGCCTTGCCAAGCACTTCAAGTACCTTCTCGGCGGCGTCTTTGCAGACCAGTTCCATCTTCTCGGCGTAAGCCGCTCCATTGGCCTGCCCGGAAATCTCGAAATAGCCCCACGCCGGACCGCCCGATGCCTCGATAATCTCCAGCATCGTGATTTCCTCCGCGGGCCGTGCCAGATTGAAACCGCCGCGAGGACCACGCTTGCTGCGCAGCACGTTAGCCCGAACAAGCTGCTGCATTATCTTGAGAAGGTACTCCAGCGGTATGTCATATTGCTCGCTGATCAAGCTTGCCAGCACTGGACCATCGTTGCCATGCAGTGCTATGTGGCCCGCCGCAATCATTCCATAACCCGCCGATCTGCTGATAGCCATGTTCTCGCTCCCAATACTTTGTTAACATTGCAAAACTGCGATGATTTTCCCCGAAAAAAGCGTCTTTGCAACACTTTTCTTGCCATCGGGTCAGGCTAAACCTGTTAATCCAAAACAAAACCAAGGCAGGCTCAGGGCAAACCCTACACAACTATAAGTGATTCCCCCAAAAACGCAAGCTTTCCGCCTTATTTTATGCAAAATCTTCAGCTTCGGATTCAAAATTCAGCCTTCGGCAACTATCGCGTCATCGACAACCTCAGCGATGATGCTGCACGTGAACCTCCCATACCGCCAGCAGATCTTTCAGTTGCACCGCCTCCTGCCGTCTGTCTGCAAGCACGTTATGCTTCTCGGCTGAGTCCGAAGCCAGGTCGAACAGGTACTCGACAATCCGCTGACCATCCTGCCGACATATGTACTTCAGATCTCCGCTTCGCACCGCCTTCCACGTCCGTTCTCCTCGCCGCGCCCGCCAGAAGAGATTGCGTCCCCTCGTTACCCGTTCGTTCTCGACGTGATCGAGAATATCCATGCCGTCAAAGAGTCGATCCGCCGCCGGACGAACCCCCGCCAGCCTCACGATCGATCGCGACAAGTCCATCGTCATCGCCGGCTGATCGCAGACGGTTCCAGCCTTGATTCGTCCGTCGAACCGCACGACGCACGGAACGCGAATCCCCCCTTCGAACAGACCGCCCTTAAAACCTGAAAAAGGCGCATTGCGACCCTTATTGTTGGCGCCGTTGTCCGATGCGAAGATCACCAGCGTATTGTCAATCATCCCGCACTCCTCCAATACCGCCACGATTCGCCCCACGCCTGCGTCCATGCTCTCCACCATCGCCCGGTAAGTCCGGCGATCGCCCAGGTTATAGTCAGCCTCCGCCACCGGTTCTTTGCCCGCGTCTCCCGGCCCCTGATAAGGTGTGTGCGGCGCAGTATACGCCACATAAAGAAAGAATGGCCGTCCCCGGTTGCGCCGCACAAAACGCACCGCCTCATCGCTTATCAAATCCGTCATGTAGCCGTGCCGTTTCACCGGCTTGCCATTCTCATAAAGAGCGTTTTCGCCCGTATATTCGATGTGGTGAAAATAATCCGCCGACCCCCCTATTGGGCCAAAGCTGTAATCAAACCCGTGCCGATCCGGAAAGAACTTCCGCTCGTAACCAAGGTGCCACTTGCCCACACAGGCCGTGGCATACCCTGCTTCTTTCAGCATCCGTGCAATAGTAGTTTCCTCCGCCGGCAGCCCAAGGTCATGCGTCTGTCGCAGCCGGATCGCGTCGTCATACCGGCCGACGTTGCCGATCCCCAGCGCGCACTCCAGCCCGCCGACCCGATGCTGATAACGCCCCGTCAACAGTGCCGTCCGCGTCGGTGTGCACTCCGGAGCATTTGCATAGAAATGCGTGAAACGAACACCTTGCTCCGCCAGCGCATCGATCGCCTCGGTGCGAATGTCGTCGCATCCATAACTACCAACGTCCCCGTACCCGAGATCGTCAGCCAGAATCAAAACAACGTTCGGCCGCCGCGATGCCGATACCTGCGCAGAATCACACCCCAAACCCGCAAGCGCCGATGCGCCTAACAAGGCCCCGCGTTCAAGAAACTCTCGCCTGTCCATAAAACCTCCTTTCATATCCCTTGTGCCTGCCGCTGCCAAGACTTACTTCCAGAAGAAGTCCAGACCGAACGGCGCCTTTGCCGGCCGCAGCCTCACCGCCGGGCCTGCCGTCTCCAAACGCAGGCTCTGACGCCAGTTGTCCCTGCCCGCCTCGAGACTCCGCGCGAAACCGTAATCGACGCCGTCCTGTGACGCGATCAGGTTGCTCTTCTTCTCGTCGAATCTTGCATAACGACCCGTAACCGACGCAAAATACCACCGATACGGAAACTCATGCTCCTTGAACCACGGATCAATATCGGTGATGTCCACGTTCAGTGCCCCGGGCAGATCGTACTCCGTAAACACCAGCGTAATATCCCGCGTGTAATAATGCTCCGCAAACCAGACTACGCCCGAATCCGCCACGCACACCCGCGTCAACTCGCCCGGGTCCCAATTCGATGGAATGTATGCATCCAGATACGTCAAATGCAGCGTCTGCGGCGCGTCCCGCCGGCAGAGCATCCGCGCCGCCGAACTTATCGTCCACGAGCCCGCCGAATGCCCGACGAGATGTACATGTCGAAACCGCCGCCCCAGCGCCCGCACCCCCGCTGCCAGTCGCGGCCCGCCGACGTCGCGCCCGTACTTCGCCGCGTCCACCGGATTGATCACCCCCGCCCCACCCTGCCAGTCGAAAACCGCACAGACCCACTCATTAGGATCGGTCTTCTCCGCCAGTGCCGCGGCGATATCGGCGGGCCATCGGCTCGACGCCCGATCAATCCAACCGTGAGTCACTACCACGAGTTTGTCCGCCCTCGCAGGAATCTCGACCCCCGCATCCACCAAAACATTCGGCTCTGCCGCCGCTTCGGGCCCGACGATCATGTACTGAACGATGAAAGTGCCGCCGTCGGCGATCTCCAGGACGCCTGCCTCGCTCCACCCTATCTCAACGCCGGCGCTAAGATAGCCCTCCAATCCCACCTGCTCCATAAACCGAACAACGCCCTGGCGTGCATCGCCCCGCTGGCACCAGGCCGTCCCGGCAATCAATATAAGCAGGATCAGGCGCATATGAACGTTCAGCGCATCGGCCCGGCAGCCGCTGTCTTCGTTGAACTGCATCATACATTGCCTCCGCCAATCCTGACACTTCACACCACCAGGATGCATCACACCAGCCAATTATCACCTATCGATGATCCGTAATCAATCGCAAGGCCTCTATATATGCACGAACTTGCGGAGTTTGTGTGAAAATCTGCCAAGAAAGCTGATCAGGACACCTGAAACTCGCCGCCGCCAGCATTGAAATTCGACCAGCGTTTTGGTAACCTGAGTTATCGAAACCGCAAAATCGCTATCATTTTTTGGGAAAAGATTGAGGAGCAGAACGATGAGATTTCCAAGAGCCATCCTTATCGCGGCCGTGTGCGTCGCCGCCCTGGGCTCCAGCGCCCGGACAGAACCGCAGAACCTCACGGCCCGCCTTGAAGACAACCAGGTCGTCATCACGGTCGCCGACAAGCTCTTCACCGCATACAAATTTGCCCAGGACCAGAAGTACCCCTATTTTTGGCCCGTAAACGGCCCTTTGACAGGGCAGAGCCTGACCACGGAGACGTCCGAACCATACCCGCACCACCGGTCGCTCTTCTTCGGCTGCGACAGGGTCAACGGGGCCAATTACTGGCAGGAATCCAACGCACGCGGGCAGATTCTCTCGCAGAGGCCGCGAATCATCCGGGACAGCGGTCAGCGCATCGTCTTCATCGACCGCTGCCTGTGGAAGCAGCCCGACAAAGACCCGGTTATCGAAGACCGCCGCCTCATCACCATTTCGGCGCCTGACGCCGAGACCCGCATCATCGATTTCCGCGTCACGCTGACGCCGCTGGTGGATGTCCAGATCCTCAAGACCAATCATTCGCTTTTTAGTGCCCGGATGGTTCATGAACTGTCCGTGGCTTCGGGTGGTACGCTGATCAACGCCGAAGGCCAGACGGGGGAAAAAGGCACTTTCGGGGCTGCTTCAGCGTGGTGCGACTACAGCGGGACGCGCGACGGGCGGACTGAAGGGCTGGCGATCCTTCAGAGCCCTGCAAATCGCTGGTTTCCGGCGAAATGGTTCACTCGGGACTATGGGTTTTTCTCTCCGACGCCGATGTACTGGCTGGAAGGCGACAAGCTGGACCTGCCGAAGGGTGAGGCGGTTTCGTTGGCGTGGCGGGTGGTTGTTCATGCTGGCAATCACAGTTCGGCTGGTATTGCGGGGCGGTGGACGGAGTATGTGGAATGGACGGAACAGGCCGGTCGGCGACGGGGTGCGCAAGGGGGCGGTCGATAGAAAAAACGGGAGGGTTGGAAAAATTCGCCAGTGGCGGGAGGGGTCAAGAACGTTGTTTTTAGGCCAAGAAGGCGTGTTTTGGGGTGGCGGCGGTGGGCTGGGGAGGTTTTTTGGAAAAAGCTTAGAAAAAAGCGTAACGGATGTGTCGGCGCCCTACTCTATAAGAGTGAAAACACCTAAGCGAGGAAGTACGTCATCGCCTCCTCCTAAGCCGGATTCCGTTTAATCGCCCGATTTTTCTGGAATCTGGCTTTTATTATGCGCGTTGTGTTTGGTTTGGGGACGGGGATGGGTTTGATTGGCTTTGTTTTTGGCTGAAAATTGTTGCTCCCGCAACTCTTTATTTATATAAAGCCTTGCTATGAAGAGATTTATGCATTTCCGGCGTTTTGGGAAATTGGCTTTGTTTTTCAAAACGCGGTTTTTGGGGGCGGCTTTTTGGGGTCAAAAACGGGGTTTGGGGTATGGGGCGGGGTGCATGGAAGGTGTTTTCGGTACGTGAAATTGCAGATTTGTTGCCGATTGCGGGCATTTTATCCTCCTCTTACACTTTTCTCTTTCACTTCTTCGTAAACTATAGCACATTTTTTTCAAATTGCAAACTGTTTTTCAGATTTATTTTGACGAATGGCGGTGCTCGTGTTAAATCGGCAGATTGGTCGCAAATCCCACGACCCTAATGGGGTGGCGGGTGTATAAAATACGGGCTGTAAATGGGGCAACATTAATGCACAAAAACATCAACAGGAAAAGCGACAGTGCAGAGACGGCGGAGCGACTGCGCGTCTTGTTGGAAGGTGTAGCGGGTGCGACCGGTGAAATGGTGGCCGCAGCGGATGGTGAGTACCGGTTTTTGTTTTTCAACGAGGCGTACCGGAGGGGGTTCAAGCGGCTGTGGGGTGTGGAGATTGAGGTCGGCACGAGCATTTTGGAGGCGATGGCGGCGTCGCGCGAACGGGAGAAAGTCAAGGCCTTATGGGACAGGGCGCTCGGCGGGGAGTCGTTTGAAATACAGGCGGAGTTCGGTCAGTTGGAGGGAGGGAGACAGGTTTACGAGAGCAGGTTCCGCCCCGCAAGCGACGCAGAGCGCGGATTGACGGGCGCCGTTCACGTCATGCGCGACATTACCGAGCGTGTAATTGCGATGGAGGCGCTGCGCGAGAGCGAGTCTTTTTATCGTCAGACTTTAGAGTCTATACCAGGGATGGTGTTCACCACGCGTCCGGACGGCTGGTGCGACTACCAAAGTCAGCAGTGGGTGGATTATACGGGTGTGCCGATGAGCGAGCACCTCGGCGACGGCTGGACGAAACTTCTGCATCCGGACGACCGGGACCGAGCGTACGAGGCGTGGGAGGGTGCGGTGAAAGGTATTCGGCCGTACGATCTGGAGTATCGCGTCCGTCGTCATGACGGGGCGTATGAGTGGTTCCGGGTGATTGGACGGCCGATTCGCGACCGGGCGGGACGGGTCGTGCGATGGTTTGGCGTTACGATGAACATCCAGGCATTAAAGGAGGTCGAGGAAGCGCTGCGGGAGCGGGAATGGCGATTCCGGACGGTTGCCGAAAGCACATACGAATGGCAATACTGGCGGACGCAGGTCGACGGGTTCATCTATATTAGTCCTTCGTGCCTGGAGATCACCGGCTACAGCCGGGAAGAATTTATGGAGGATGCGGGGCTCTACCTGCGGATTGTGCACCCTGATGACAGGGAGCGTGTGGCAGAACACATGCGGGAGGACCTTTTTCAAGAAGCGTACGATATGGAATTTCGAATCGTACGGGCAGATGGGGTCGAGCGATGGATCGGGCATGTATGCAGACCGCTTTATTCGGAGAGCGGTGAAGCACTCGGGCGGCGAGGCTCTAACCGCGACATAACCGAGCGCAAGGCGGCGGAGGAAGCGATTTGCAGGAGCGAGGGCATGCTTCAGGCGGCTCTGGACCATCTTGGCGAGGGGGTGGTGATTGCGACGTTGGGCAAGGATGTGATCTACTGGAATCCGGCGGCTCTGGCGATGTGCGGATTCGAGCACGCGGAAGAGGCGCTTAGGCCATTAGCGGGTTTTGCCGGTGTTTTTGAGTTGTGGACGGCTGACGGCATGAGGATGCTGTCGGTGGAGGAGTGGCCGATGGCGCGGATCGCAAGGGGCGAGACTCTGCAGGGTCTGGAGCTCAGGACTCGCCGGACGGACAAGGATTGGGAGCGGATAGTATCATATTCAGGCACGATGTTGGAGAGCATTGGCGGAGAACAACAGATATATTTATCCATGTACGACATGACCGAGCAGCGGGGTGCGGAGGCGGCGATGAGGCGTTCCTCACAGTTTCCGGAGGAGAACCCGCACCCGGTTCTGCGGGTGGACGCAGAGGGCGGACTGGTTTACGCCAACAGGACGGCTCGCGAATGGCTGGCGACGTTGGGGTGGTGCAGCGGTGCACTGCCGGATGCAGTTTCGGCGGCGGTGGCGCAGGCGCGCACACAGGAGAATGCCGTCAACGCGGAAATAACGAATCCGGGCGGGCGTGTGCTGATGATCTGGGCGGTGAAGCCGCCGGGGGAGGAATATGTGAATTTGTACGGCAGCGACGTGAGTGAACTCAAGCGGGCGGAGCAGGCCTTGCGGGAGAGTCAGGAGAACCTGGAACGGACGCAGGCGCTTTCGCTGGTGATGCCTCTTCACCTGAGTCTCGACGGGCGATGGCTGAAGCTTCCGCCGAAGTTTGTCGCATTTCTGGGGTATGACAGCGAGGAAGAACTGGTTGGTCGGCCGTTCAAAGATGTGACGCACCCGGACGATTTCCAAGGTGACTGGGACCAATGCCTGCGACTGCTGAGCGGTGAGATCAAATCGTTCGAGATGGAGAAGCGGTTTATCCGAAAGGACGGTTCGATTACATGGGGTTATATCAACTGCTCAACGGTTGCGGACCGGGAAGGAAGGGCGCTGCACTTTTTGACTTACGTGCGGGACATAAATGCCGATAAGGCGGCGGAAGAGGAGCTTTGGCGGCTGAACGAGTCGCTGGAGGGGCGTGTTCGGGAGCGTACGGCGGAGTTGAACCTGAAGAATCGCGAACTGGAGAAGCGGGCCGAACAGTTGTCTCACTTTGCGTCGGAGCTGACATTGGCGGAACAGCGGGAACGGCACCGGCTGGCGAAGATGCTGCACGACCATCTACAGCAGTTGTTAGTGGCGGCAAAACTCGGCATGGAGGGAATTCTGTACAGTGTCGACGATGAGATGCGCGATTTGTTCGGCGAGGTGCAGGGGCTTATTAACGAATCCATCGCGGCCTCCCGGTCGCTGACGGTTGAGCTGTCGCCGACGATTCTGCACGAGGCTGGTCTGGCGGCGGGTTTGGAATGGCTGGCGAGGTGGATGGAGAAGAAGCACGGGCTGCGGGTTGATCTGGATACGGGCATGGACGCAGTGGCGGACAGGGAAGACATTCGGATACTTTTGTTCGAGTCGGTTCGTGAGCTTCTTTTCAACGTGGTCAAGCACGCGCGTACGGACCGTGCGTTGGTGAGGCTGGTTCGATCGGGTGGTTACCTGGAGATATCGGTGAGCGACGAGGGGTTGGGATTCGATCCTGAGAGTGCGGCTAAGCGCTCAGGCGGCGAGGGCGGTTTCGGGCTGTTCAGCATCCGGGAGCGACTGGAGCTTTTGGGGGGGCATCTTGAGATCGAGAGCAGGCCGGGCGGCGGCTCTCGATTTGTGCTGAGGGCGCCGGCGGTTCACCCGGGGCGGGAAGCAGCGTTTAGAATGAAACAGAAGAGACAAGCGGCCGATCGCGAGGAGGCGGCGCTTGAAGGGGATTTGGGAGGCGACATGGCTAAACTTCGGGTGCTGATCGTGGACGATCACAAGGTGCTGCGGCAGAGCCTGGCGGCGCGACTTCGGCGGGAGGCGGACATAGAGATTGCGGGGGAGGCGGGGGACGGCCTTGAGGCGGTGGAAAAGGCGCGTGAGCTGCGGCCGGACGTGGTGCTGATGGACTTCAGTATGCCGCGGATGGACGGGGTGGAGGCGACACGGCGGATCCGGGAGGAACTGCCGGGCGTTCGCGTGATCGGTTTGTCGATGTACGAGGACGCGGATCGGGCGACGGCGATGCTGCAGGCGGGGGCGGCAAGGTACGTGACCAAGAGCGCCGAATTCGAAGAACTACTGACGGTGATACGGTCGGTGTCCGCGGCGGCGTGAACGGACGGCGCGCGGGAGGAATTACAGGGGGGGAGGTATTCGCCTAATGGCTCACTGCACCGGTACCTGCAACAGACAGGCATACCGCATGGATTTACACACAGGCGCGGCATGGAGCGTCGGGGCGGGGGCAAGATGACTGTGCTACGGGGGGCAGGAATCACGGGCGAGACGCCCGCGCCACGCGAGACGCCCGCGCCACGGCCGATAATCAGAAAGACACGAAGACGGCGGAGGCGCCGTTAAACGCACATCCAAAACTCGTCCGAGAAAGACGAAGTTGAGATTTTTGCAATCACCGGATTATCGGGCAGCGAAGATTCTGTCGAGATCGAGCGCAAACTTCTTCAAGACACCTTAATACGGCGGATATCCCGCACGATATGCCGGGAGCCGCAATGGCAATCGGGCACCACTGCGAGTGCCGGCTGCCTAAGGCGCTCACAAAGAATGTGAGACGGTGGATTGACCCGGTGGTTTGCACATCACCCGTCAAGCCTAAGCGAAACTGCTAAGAGTGTGATGGCCTGTGAGCCTGCTGCCGCGCGGAGGAGATGCACGTGTATCTTCGCCGGCGGATGCATCCGGTTTGGAGGATGTTCGGGGGGCCGGATTTTTGAGCAGGTTCACACGGAGTTTCATAGAAAGGCGACCTGCTCATGAAGGCGACGACGAACGAAGGCGCGGCGGAGGGTTCGGGGTCTGAGAAGGCAGGCAAGTATCTTACCTTTGCGCTTGCCAACGAGGAGTTCGGTCTGGAGATCCTGAAGGTACGCGAGATCATCGGGTACATGGAGATAACGGCGGTTCCGCGGACTCCGACTTATGTCAAGGGGGTGATCAATCTTCGGGGGCAGGTGATTCCGGTTGTCGACCTGCGGGCGAAGTTCGGGATGGAGAGTACGGAGACGACGGAGGAGACCTGCATCATCGTGGTGGAGATCACGCAAGAGGGACAGCGGTTTAACACGGGGATCGTTGTGGATCGCGTCCAGGAGGTTCTGGACGTAGCGGGTGACGACATCGAGGAGAGCCCGCAGTTTGGTGCGAGCGTGAACACGGATTTCATTCTTGGTATGGGCAAGATCGGCAACAGGGTGAAGATCCTTCTTGATATAGACCGCGTTCTGGCGGGTGACGGGATAGACAAGCTTGAGGAGAGCGCATCTTCGCCGGCTATGACGGCGGGTGCGTAAGTTTTGAACAGATGTCCGGACGCAACGGCCGGACGGGGGCAACCTGATTTATTGAAGGAGCAGTATCATGAAGTTGCGAACAACAGTTGCAATCGTCCTGCTTTGCGTGGGAATTATGTCGCAGGTATGCGCGGCGTCGAGTGCGGAGAGCGCTGCGCGGGAGAACGCGGAGCTTCGCAGCCGCGTTGAGAGCCTGGAAGCTCAACTGAAGGAGATCAAGTCGCTTCTGGAGAAGCAGCCGTCGCCGGCTTCGCCGGTTGGGGCGCAGCTAAGCGAGGAGGAACTGAGCAAGATAGCGACGATGGTTCGGCAGAGTCCCAGCGGCAAGAGCCCGGTGCTTTCGAGTCTGGATATGGAACTGTACGGCTATATCAAGCTGGACGGGTCTTATGACACATCGAAGGGGGATCCGGGCAACTACATCAAGTGGCTGGAAAACGAATCGAGCTATAAGGACGGCGACGAGTTCAACGCGACGGCGAATCAGACGCGTCTTGGGGTTAAGATACGCGGTCCTCGTCAGGACGGGCTTGAAGTGAGCGGGAACGTCGAGGTGGACTTTTACGGCAACGGCAGCGGCGAGAACAAGGCGGGTCTGATGATGCGGCACGCCTATATGCAGCTTGACTGGCCGGAAGAGCGGTTCAGCATTCTTGGCGGTCAGACGTCGGACCTGATCTCGCCGCTGAATCCGAGCACGCTGAGCTACAGCGTTCAGTGGTGGTCGGGCAACATCGGTTACCGGCGTCCACAGTTGCGGGTGACGAAGGGTTTTGCGCTGTGTGACGACGTTGACGTTACACTTGCGGGTGCGATAGCACGTACGATCGGCGATTCGAAGTACATGGGCACGACCGTTATCGACGAAGATCACGGCAAGCCGGTTTTTCAGGCTCGGGCTGGGGTGTCTTTTCCATCGCCTTTAGGGTACAAGCGGACGGCTCTTGGCGTGTCGGGTCACTGGGGTGAGGAGGAATACGACCTTGGCGGCGGCCTGAACGGGGACGTCGAGACGTGGTCGGTGAATCTTGACGTGGTTCAGCCGATCAACGAATGGCTGAGCATCAGCGGCGAGCTTTGGGCCGGCGAGAATCTGGACGCGTTTCTTGGCGGCGTTGGCCAGGGGATTAACACGGCGGGGCAAGGCATTCGCAGCAAGGGCGGCTGGGTTGCGGCGTCTTTGAGTCCGTGGGACAAGTGGGCGTTTAACTTTGGGGTGGGCATAGATAATCCGAACCGTAGCGACGTGGACGCGGACGGTCGGACTTATAACCGGAGCATCTTCGGAAATGTTTTGTACTCGCTCAACAAGAACACGCAGATCGGTTTCGAGCTGACGCGTTGGGATACGAAGTACAAGGGTGAGGGCGACGCGGACAGTCTTCGTGCTCAGATGTCGCTGATCTACAAGTTCTGATTGTGCCAAATGGGGGTGTTTTAAAGTAAAGGAAGAGGACGATGTTGGGAAAGATGAAACTGCGCGCACGGCTTCTGCTTGCGGGGATTGTCGCGACGACTGCGCCGCTGGCGGCTGTTACGACGGTGGTGTATGTCAGGAACAAGGCGATGGTCGATGTTGCGTCGCGCGAGAGTTCGAAGCTGGCGTATGCGGATCTTGAGCACATAACGAAGAACCTGTACAGGACGTGCGAGGCTCAGGCGGAGCTTCTTGAGTCGCAGATCGTTCGTAGTCTGGCGGCGGCGCGGGAGTTTCTGGCGGAAAGCAAGATGACGGCGACTTCGGAGGCGGTGGAGTGGGAGGCGGTCAATCAGTTTACGGGCGCGCGGACGCGACTGGCGCTGCCGCAGTTGGCGCTTGGCGGGGAGGCGGTTGAGCGGAACACGAAAGCGGACGTGCCAAGCCCGCTGGTGGACAAGGTTACGCGTATCACCGGTGCGACGTGCACGCTGTTTCAGCGGATGAATTCTGCGGGCGACATGCTTAGGGTATGCACGACTGTGTGCGACAAGGAGGGGAATCGCGCGATAGGGACGTATATACCGAGCGTGAATCCGGGCGGGGCGGAGAATCCGGTGATTGCTTCGGTTCTTCGGGGGCAGACTTATACGGGCCGGGCTTTTGTGGTCGACGGGTGGTATCTTACGGCGTATGAGCCGGTTTACGGGGAGAACCGGGAGATTACGGGGATGCTGTACGTTGGGGTGCCGCAGGAGTCGTCGACGACGCTTCGCGACATGGTCATGGAGATTGAGGTCGGTACGACGGGGTACGTTTATGTTCTGGACTCGTCGGGGAAGTACGTTATTTCGCATGGCGGCAAGCGGGACGGAGAGGATATTTCTCAGGCGAAGGACGCCAAGGGGAATCTTTTTATTCAGGAGATATGCGCTCGTGCGAAGGCGTTGAAGGGTGGGGAACTGACGGAACAGCGGTATTTCTGGCAGAACGCGGGGGATCCGGTTGCTCGTGAGAAGGTTGTTATTCTGGCGTATTTTGCGCCGTGGGACTGGGTGATCGGGACGGGTTCTTACGTTGAGGAGTTTTTTGAGGCGGAGAACCAGGTGGCGGCGATCGGTAGAGGGAACATGATCGTGCTGCTTGCGATCAGCGGGGCGTCTCTGGCCGGGGCGATCTGCGTGTGGTTTTTTATAGCGACGGGTTTGACGAAGCGGATCAGCGTTATAGTTGAGCGGCTGCTGGGGACGGCGGGTCAGGTTTCGTCGGCGGCTGGTCAGGTTTCGGCGGCGTCGCAGTCGCTGGCGGAAGGTGCTACGGAGCAGGCGGCGGGTTTGGAGGAGACGTCATCTTCGCTTGAGGAGATGTCATCGATGACGAAGCAGAACGCCGACAACGCGGATCAGGCTAACATTCTGGCGAGTGAGGCGAGCAAGGCGGCCGATGGCGGGACGGAGGCGATGGGTCGTATGAACGCGGCGATCGAGCGGATACAGAAGTCGTCGGACGAGACGGCGAAGATCATCAAGGTGATCGACGAGATTGCGTTTCAGACGAATCTTCTTGCTCTTAACGCGGCGGTGGAAGCGGCTCGCGCGGGTGAGGCAGGCAAGGGCTTTGCGGTGGTCGCCGAAGAGGTTCGCAATCTTGCGATGCGTTCGGCGGAGGCGGCGAAGAACACGTCGGCTTTGATCGAAGAGTCGGTGAATAATTCACGGCACGGAGTCGAGATCGCCAACGAGGTGGGCAAGGTGCTCGAGGAGATCGTCGGGAGCATCGGCAAGACGTCTGGTCTGGTGAGCGAGATTGCGGCGGCCTCTCAGGAGCAGGCTCAGGGTATACAGCAGGTGAATACTGCGGTGGCGCAGATGGACAAGGTAACTCAGCAGAACGCGGCGAACGCGGAGGAAAGCGCAAGCGCATCCGAGGAGCTGAGTTCTCAGGCGGAGCAGATGAACCAGATCGTTTCGGAGCTGTCATCGCTTGTGGGCGTGAGCAATTTCAGCGGGAACGGCGTTTCGTCGGTGGGTTCGAGCGGCGGCCGTCGTCTGGGGATTTCAGATGAGGCTTTTCATCGTATCTCGGAGGGCAAGGTCGTCGGCGGTTCGAAGAAGTCGCATTCGGCTGTTCATTCCGCGGCGGCAAAGGCGATTCCGTTGGGCGAGGACGATCTGGCCGATTTCAACAAGTGATGAGCATCATGGTTTTTGCACCGGTCGGCGGCGCGGAGCGGCCGACCGGTGCTTTTTTTTGTTTAGGGGGTGTAATTCTCAGGGGGATGGCAAAGCGGCGGAAGTGGAGAAGAAAACCCACCGCATAATTTGACAGAGCGCAACAGGGGCAAGATGCCCATGTCACGGGGTGGATTTGCAGTACGGGGAGGATGCTCATGCTACGCGGGTAAGTCTGCTACACGGGCAAGATGCCCAAGCCACGGGTGTGGGGTCGGTTTACGACACGGGCAAGATGCCCATGCCACTGGGTGAAATTCGTTTGACAAAGGCGGGGAAGGTATGTACCTTTGATCGACGGCCACGGAAGGCATATCGAGAGCGGCCCTTGCGGCCGGAATCATGAGTTCCTTGCAGGTTTTTCAAAGTGCGTGCAGGGTTGACGTGCGTTTGATGGTGTTTTCAGGTACTTTGGAGAAGCGGAGAAGGATTTGGCGTCGCAGGATACAGCGGAACTCTTCAGGCAGATCGTTGAAAGAGTCAGGGCACTCGATCCGGTGCACAGCCGCAAGTGGTTCGAGGATCTGGCGATCTCTCGCCTTGACGCGGGGACGATGGAGGTTAGCTGCCCGGATGATACGGCGGCTCAGTTTCTGGAGGACCATTGTCTTGGGGTGTTTACACAGGCCGCACAGCACGCTACGGGGCATCTCGTAGCGGTTCACTTCGTTGGGGGTGCATCGACAGGCCGGCCTTTGTCGGAGAACGGGAGTCCCGGTGTTCGACTGCATCCGGACTACACGTTCGAGAGCTTCGTGGTAGGTCCGTGCAACCGGCTGGCGCATGCAAGCTGCATAGCGGTGAGCCACTCTCCGGGGACGACTTATAACCCGCTTTTTCTGTATGGGACAGTGGGTTTGGGTAAGACGCATCTTCTTCATGCGGTGTGTCACGGGGTTCGCAAAGAGACGCCGGACAGCCGAATTCAGTTTCTCAGTTGTGAGGAATTCGTGAATCGTTTTATCACGGCGATCGAGCACGGGACGTTAGGCGAGTTCCAGAGCCGTTTTCGGACGGTTGACGTTCTGGTGATCGACGATGTTCAGTTTCTAAGCGATCGCGAGCAGAGCCAGGAGGAGTTTTTTCACACGTTTAACGCCATTTACAACAATAACGGGCAGATAGTGCTGACAGCGGACTGCGCACCGGGCGAGATACCGGCGATTGAGGAGCGTCTTATCAGCCGGTTCAAGTGGGGGCTGGTGGCACGTCTTGATGCGCCGAGTTACGAGACGCGGGTTGCAATCGTACAGAAGAAGGCTCACCTTCGGGGGCTGGAGATATCCGAGGAGGTTGCCGAGTACATAGCGGGGAAGGTTACGGCGAATATCCGTGAGCTGGAGGGGGCTCTGACAATCATATATGCGACCGCCCAGGCGGCGGGAGAGGCGATTACGCTTCAGTTGGCGCGTCAGGCTCTTGGTCGCCAGGAGGCGGAGAGCCGCAAGAGCATTACGATCACAGAGATCATCGACGCGGTTACGCGATTCTATGATGTTCGCCTGGCGGATTTGCAGAGCAAGAAGCGGAGCCAGTCAATTGCGCTTCCGCGTCAGGTCTGCATGTATCTTGCCCGGAATCTGACCCGGCACAGCCTTGAGGAGATCGGGGGTCATTTGGGAGGTCGCGATCATTCGACGGTTCTGCACGCGTACAGCAAGATCGACGAGCTGCGTCGGACTGACGCGGGGACGCGAGGTCAGATAGATCAGCTAATAGCCGCAATCAGGCCGGATTAGGGCGATATAAGCATCGGCTGCTTCACTTAAATCGCATTGGGAGAGGCCTCAGTCATGAGCGAACACGGCTTTGCGCAAGCTGTATTAATAAGCATGACTCTTAAGGAGAAGATTTTTGCGGCTGCTTTTGCTGCGGGCCTGCTTATGCTGGCGGGGGTTGCGTTTTTTGCATTCGTGCAGGAGCGATATTTGCTTGGGATGCAGGAATTGGCGGAGGCGGAGTATCAGAGCGAGGAACTTCTGGACAGCTTCACGGACAGTCTGCGGGACGTGCGCCGCAAGGGGTTGAACTTCATACTTGTTCGCAGCGAGACGTCGCCTGAGAAGTTCGAGGAGGCTGTGGAGGAGTTCAGAGAACTGGCGAAGTTCATGAGAGAGCATCCTGAGGACTTCGGGGGACACGACCACCTGGAACCACTCATCGCGGCGGCGGAGAAGTATGTGTCGCGTTATGAGCGGATCCTGGAAATGGCGCAGACACACGGCGCGGAGGCGGCGCTGCGGCAGATATCGGAGGCTATAGAGGTGGAGAGGCTTGATCCGGTGCTGGACAGAGTCGATGAGATGGAGTCCCTTCACATAAAAACATTCGCCGAGCGGAGCGCGGAGATCAGCGAGGGGCTGCGGGTTGCTATGGCGGCGATAGGCTTTATGGCGGCGCTTTCGGCGATTATTATTGCGGTTTCGGCGGGTATGATGCTTCGATATTACTCGATGAATAAGCTGCTGCTGGCTAATACGACGGCCTTGAACAAAGGTCTGGAGGCGAGCCGCAAAGAGATAGAGTCGATCGTCAGTTTCGTATCTCACGATTTGCGTGCTCCGCTGATCAACGTGAAGGGCTTTGCGGCGGCTCTGGAGGAGGACCGTGAGAGGCTTGTGAAGATGCTGAAGGATTACGAGGACAAGAGGCAAGAAGTGAGGAGCATCCTGGAGGAGAGCACTCCGGAGGCGCTGGACTTCATCGGGAGCGCGGCCGATTCGATGGAACGCCTGATAAACACGATGGTTAAGGTTGCGCGTGCCGGTCAACTTGCGGTGGATCCGCAGCGAATCGACGTGAACGAGCTTGTGGAGGGTATAGTCAAGGATTTCGAATTCAGGATACAGGATGCCGGCGCGGCGGTTGAGGTCGAGCCGCTTCCTGCGTGCAGGGCGGACGTCGATCAGGTGCGGCAGGTGTTCTCGAATCTGATCGATAATGCTATCAAGTACAGGGCGTCTTCGCGGCCGTTGCGGGTGCTCATAAGCGGCAGGGTAGAAGGAGAGCAGAGCGTTTACTGCGTGGAAGACAACGGCGTCGGCATAGCGGAGGAGGACCTTTACAAGGTAACGGAGGTTTTCTACCAGGCGAAGAACATGAGCGCCGGCGGGGAGGGGCTTGGTCTTGCAATCGCGCGGAAGATGGTCGAGCACAACGGGGGGGCTTTGGAGATGGAGTCGACGGTAGACCGGGGGAGCAGGTTTTTCGTTAAGCTGCCATCCGCGGCGGCTCCAGGCAAGAAAAATCCCGGCGGCCGCTGAGTGCGACAGCCGGGATTATCAGAGTCATGCCTGTGTGTTTAGAGGGGTCAATTCAGATTCACGACCACGTATTGCGCGAAGCGTTCGTTTCTTACGAGTAGGAGGACTTTGCCGGTTTTGACGGAATCCTGAAGGGCCTCGTTGAACTCTTCGACGGTCTTGACATCCTGGCGGTTTACGCTAACGATCAGAATGCCGGCGGTGATACCGGCTCGTTCTGCGGGGCTTCCTTCGGCGACCTCTGTAACAATGACTCCTTTGGCCTGGCCGTATCCGAAGCGTTTTGCCAGCTCCTCGGTGAGCTCCTGGACCTGGACGCCAAGTTTGCGGCTTGCTTCGGAGGCTCCTGCCATGGCGATTTCGCCTTCGTCGAGCGATCCGATTTCGACCTGGACCTGTTTTTCTTTGCCGTCCCTGAGCAGAGTGAGGTTAATCTTCGTTCCGGGTTTGAGCATGGCGACTTCATTTCGGAACGACTGCCAGTCCTCGACGGTCTTGTCATTAATCTTTCGGATGATGTCCCTTCGCTGTATTCCGGCCTTGTCGGCGGGCGAATCGGGAACGACTTCGGTGATGAGGACTCCCTTGTTGTCCTTGAGTCCGAACACTTCGGCGAGGTCCTGTGTGATCTTCTCGGGATGCATTACGATGCCGAGGTATCCTCGGGTGACCTTTCCGGTTTCCTTGAGCTGTCTTTCGATGCTCTTTGCCATGTTGATGGGGATGGCGAAACCGATGCCCATGTAGCCGCCACTCTGGCTGAAGATGGCGGTGTTGATGCCGACGGCTTTTCCATCGACATTAAGGAGCGGTCCGCCGGAGTTGCCCGGGTTTATTGCGGCATCGGTTTGGATGAAGTCCTCGTATTCGGTGATTCCTACGCCGCGGCTTTTGGCGCTGACGACTCCGACGGTGACGGTAGCCTGGAGGCCGAAGGGGCTTCCGACGGCGATGACCCATTCGCCGATCTGGAGGGCGTCGCTGTCGCCGAGTTCTATGACGGGGAGGTCCTGGGCGTCAATCTTTATGAGTGCGACATCGGACTTCGGGTCGGTTCCGATAAGCTTTGCGGTGTCGTATTCCTTTCCGTCCTGGAGAGTAACCACTATTTTGTCGGCTTCTCCGACTACGTGGTTGTTTGTGAGTATGTATCCGTCGGGGCTGATTATGAATCCTGAACCCTGTCCGATCTGCTGTCTCTTTCTGGGGGTGGGGGCGGGCCTGCGCGGCCTTGGTCCGAAGAAGCGTTCGAAGAAATCGTCATCGAAGGGTGAGTAGAAGTAGGTTGATCCCTGGTCGGTAATAGTTTTCTCGACGCGAACCGAGACGACGGCGGGAATCGCTTTTTGTGCGACTTCCGTGAATGCTCTGGAAGTTTCCCGGAGGGTAGCTACGCCGTCATCGGCGTATGCAGGCACGACGGTCCAGACCACCATAACAAGACTCAACATTGCGATTGTCATTCTGGAGCGTGCAGTCAAATTCATCTTGCAAGCCTTTCCCAACAATGGTTGACAAAACGTTCAGCCGCGAAATGATCTTGCGCGGGTCGATGTCATTATATCGTCCGAGCCGGGTCTTATCTCAATCGTTTTTGCGGCTGGGCCTCGCTGATTTGCGACGACGGTTCACCGGGAACCGCCGCGCGAGGATTCCATATATACGTTACAGGCGCTAAAATTGATCAACCCAACTTGCTGTTTACAAACCGCGTGCCAACGGCGGGCTTTTTGGCGCAAGATCTTTGGGGTAAAGGGATTACGGCGACGCGGCGATACGGCGTCGCTGACAGGCGGTCGTTTTTTGCAGTCTGGGAAGCGTCACAATGGCAGTTTGGGATCCGCGACGGTCATGCCTGGGTATCAGCGGCATCGCCTGCGTCGGCAGCGGCGGCGGCCTCCTGACGGGTCTTGTTCTGTTCGAGGGCAAGGAGGTCCGAGACGGTTGGTTTGTCCAACTGTCGTCCGCTGAGGATGATTTCCACATCGGCTGCATCAAGAGTCTCGTATTTGATCAGCGCCTTTGCGAGCGCTTCGACCTTGTCGCGGTTGCCCTCTATGAGCGCTCTTGCCTTCATGTATGCGTCGTCAATGAGCTTTTTGATTTCCCTGTCGATCAGTTCGGCGGTTCTTTCGGAGACCTCTCGGCTGGCCGCGGGGTAATACATATCGCTGAGGCCGTCGCCGCCGTAGTCGATAGGTCCGACTTCGTCGCCCATTCCCCAGGTCAGTATCATTTCTTTTGCTATGGCGGTGGCCTGTTTGATGTCGGACTGTGCGCCGCTGCTGATGTCGTCGCAGAAGACGAACTCGGCGATACGGCCGCCGAAGCAGACCTGCAACTGGGAGGTGCAGTATCGCTTGGTGTAGAAGAGGCGGTCTTTTTCGGGAAGGGCGAAGGTTGCGCCGCCCATTGGTCCGCGGGGGATGATGCTGACCTTGTGGAGGGGGTCGGCGTCCTTCAGCACAGACTGCACGAAGGCGTGTCCGGCCTCGTGGAACGCGGTGAGGCGTTTGTCGTGTTCGTCGATGACGCGGCTTCTCTTGGCGCGTCCCCATCGGACCTTGTCGCGCGCCTCTTCCATGTCGGACATTTCGACGTAGTCCTTGTTGGCCATGCTTGCGCTGATGGCAGCTTCGTTTATCATGGCTTCGAGTTCGGCGCCGCTGAACATTGGGGTTCCGCGTGCCAATCGCTCGAAGTCGACATCGGGACCGACTTTGACGGCGCGAGCGTGTATCTTTAGTATTTCGACTCTTCCCTTGAGGTCGGGCAGGGGCACGACGACCTGTCGGTCGAAGCGGCCCGGGCGCGTGAGGGCGTGGTCGAGTATGTCTTTTCGGTTTGTTGCGGCGATGACGATGACCTGATCGTTGGTGTCGAAGCCGTCCATCTCGACGAGTATTGCGTTGAGGGTCTGCTCTCGCTCGTCGTGGCCGCCGCTGACGAAGCCGGGTCCTCGTTTTCTTCCGATGGCGTCGATTTCGTCGAGGAATATAATGCAGGGCGAGTTTTCCTTGGCCTGCTTGAAGAGGTCGCGGACGCGGCTTGCGCCGACTCCGACGAACATTTCGACGAAATCGCTTCCTGAGATGCTGAAGAACGGGACGTCGGACTCTCCGGCGATAGCCTTTGCGAGGAGGGTCTTTCCGCAGCCCGGGGGGCCGACGAGGAGAACGCCGCGGGGTATTCTGCCGCCGATTTTTTTGAATTTTTTGGGGTTTTTGAGGAATTCGACGGTTTCGGCGACTTCTTCTTTTGCTTCGTCGATGCCGGCGACATTTGCGAATGTTACTCGCTGTTCGCGGCTTTGGACCTTGTGTCGGCTTCGTCCGAAGCTCATTAGCATTCCACCGCCGCCGGCTCTCATGTTGCGAATGAAGATGAAGTAGACGAAGGCGACGAGGAGGACTATTGGCAGTAGATTCCACAGCAGGGGCAGCCAGAATTCCTGCTGGGCGATTTTGACTTCGATGCCTTTTGCCCGGAGCTGATCGAGGAATTCATTGGGCAGCATTTCCGGGTCGTAGCTTACCTGGAAGGTATCGGGGGCGGCGGACTGTCGCTCGGCGATGCCGGCAGGGTTGAATTTTCCGGTGATAAGGCCTCTGGACCTCTGTATTTCTATTTTTTCGATGTGGCCTGCATCGACATAATCGACGAACTGGGGGATGAAGGAGATTTCTTCTGCTCCTCGAAATCTGTTCATTACAAGCATGGCCGTCATGAGTACGAGCCCGATGATCAGCCATCCGAGCGGACTTCGATTGTATCTCGGCAGGTTCTTGCGCGGCGGTCCTTTTGGCCCTTTGGGGTCCTGCGGTTTTTGTCTCAAATCGTTACCCATAAGTTGTTTTCGGCGTCAACATTACTTGCCCGGCCAAGGGGCGCCGACGCACATCACAGGCCGGAACTACCAAGTCTCTTCCATGAGTTCAACTACCCGCCTGGCCGCGTTGTTGGCGGCGACTGCGGCGGAATAGTCAAAACTCTGCCCCAACTGGGGTGAATAAGAGGCAGCGGCCGTTACCGTTTCCCGGTTAATCAGCAACTCCCCCGTTTTGAGGTTCTTCCAGCTCACAGTTACGTAGAACTGTACCTCTTGTTCGAGCGGTCTTCCGGTCTCGCGATCGAGCGCTAGGGTGCCCGATCCGATTCTTGCAATTTGTCCGCTGAGGACACTATCGGCATAATCGCGGTCGGAAACAATCTTGTAGGGAGTCTGGGCTTCGATTCGCTTGCAGATGGCGTCGGTAAGGGTGTATTCGTATCCTCTTCGGAAGCTTCGTGAATCGAACATTTCGACGTAGACGGTTTTGACTTCTGTGGGGTAGATCCAGTCGTTCGTGTATCCTGCCATTCCGCCCCTGCCGCAGCCGGTGAGAGCGGCGGAGCAGAGTATTGCGATGGTGCATGCAATGGTTTTTGTCAGTGCGTTCACTTTTTTGTCCCGATAAAATCTATTTGTTAATCGGCAGTGGTTTTCGAGGGGCTCCGATTAATCTTTTTTGCCCGATAAAAAGCTGAGTCCGAACCAGCTATCGACGACTACGTTGCCGGCTTTGAAAAGTCGGCGTCCGAGTTTTTTGCTCTCGCCGGGGACGATTTCGGTGAGTCCCGAGCCCCATGCAAGAATTCTGGCCTGTGCCATTTCCGCGGCGGCGGTATCGGGCCAGTTTTCGATGACTTCGTCGTAGTAGAGCTTTGCGGCGTCGACGCTTCCGGTTCGGTCGTAGTACTCTCCGATTGCGTACTGCTTGTATGCCAACTGCTCGTCGATGAGTTTGAGCTTTTCATCGACGTCGTTGTCGACGGCGAGTTCGGGGTAGCGGAGCCGATAATTGTTGTAATAAGTCCTTGCGCTGGCGAGAGCGGTGGGGTCATATTGCGGGCTGCGATAGGCGGAGTGCAATGATTGGGCCATTTCGAGGAGGGCGGTTCGTCCCATCTCTCCGGTGGGCCAGCGGCTGGATATTTCGGACCAGACCTCATATGCGTCGAGGTGGTCGCCCTTTCTTTCGTAACCGCGTGCCAACGTGACGAGCGAACGCTGGGCGATGGGTGCATCGCCTGCGCGATCAGCGATTCGTCGGAGTATGGTCTCGCCTTCGTCGAATGCGGAGAGCCTGAGGACCTTCAGGACGGGTCGCTTCTGGCCGTTTACGAATGCCTGTGCGACGGCGAATTCTCGTTCGAGGGCGGTTTCATAGAGCCAGCTCGACGGGTAACCGGTTATGATATCCTCGTACTTTCGGACGGCTTCGACCCATTTGCCTTCGGCGTAGAGCAACTCGGCGGCTATGAACAGGTCGAAGTCGGGTCCGGCGATTTCGGGGTGTTCGTTCTTGAGCCTTGCGAGTTCCTGGACGGCGCCTACGGTATCGCCGGTTCCGACGAGCTGCTTGAACCTGGCGACGGCGATAAGGTATTGCCCCTCTGGCGACTGGGACACGTTTTGCCATTCTACGCCATCTTTTAGAAACAACGTTTCCGCGGGCAGCGAGTCTGCGCCCAAGATTGCGGCGGCAGCGAGAGCCGCAGAAATACGCACCAATCCCCAAGACCGCATGCTTCACCTCATAATAGAAATCCATTCAGGCCGAACAAATATTATACCGGGCGGCGGCTTGCCTGCAACCTCTGTTTGTTTGGAGGGGGATTTTTCCCAATACTTACTGGAGTCCGGGATGGCGGCAGGTGTTCTATTCGCGGGACATCTTCTTGAGGAGTTCCTTGCGGTGCATTACCCGGATTTCGGCATTGGCCCAGCGGCGTTTTTCTTCCTGGGTTGCCGGCAGCAGCGGCGGTACAGGCGTTGGGTCTTTTCGGTCATTGAGGGCGACAAAGGTCAGGTGGGCCGACGTGGCGATTGCCTGTTGGCCGGTATAGGGGTTTTCCCTTATGACCTTGACTCCGACCTCCATTGACGTTCGGCTGACGTAGTTAACGGCGGCTTTGACCACGACTTGATCGCCGATGCGAATGGGGGCCTTGAAAGCGATTGAATCCATGCCGGCGGTTACGGCTTCCATGCCGCAGTGGCGCTGGGCGGCCATGCCGGCGACCATGTCGATCCAGGAGACGATGACGCCGCCGAAGGCGGTGCCGTAGGGGTTCGCCTCGTGCGGCATAACGAGAAACCGGGATTCTACGGCGCTTTCGCTGGGACTTTTGCCTTTTTGTACATGCATATTTTTTACCTTGTTTTCCGTTTTAAGTCAGCCATATCCCGGCATCACATATGCGGGCTCGGTCAGGACAGCAGAACTTCATGTCGGCAAGACTTGACACGCCTCATGCCGAGTTGTTAGCATATAGGACGGACGCGGTCAAGAGAATTGCAGAGGTTCCCCGTAGCGGGGGAAAGGCAGTGTCGGAATCAGGGTGTTACCCGTATCAACACATCCGGTGTTCTTTGCCGGCATTTGGGGGTTGGAGATTTTGTGCGCATTTCTTTTACATGTTTGAAGAGCAGAAACCGCGGCTGCGCAGCCGCTGAGACAGAGTTTGGTTTTGGTTTAGAACGGAGGACGTATGATGAGGCACTGTGTCAGACTATTACTTCTATTGACACTGGGGGCGAGCGCCTTTGCGGCGGTCGTCGGGGATTTCGAAACGGGGCTGGACGGCTGGTGGTCGAATGCGGGAGCACTTTCGCGGAGCGCCACGGGCGCTACAAGCGGCGACTGGGCGATGCAGGTGGACCTCAACGGCGGCTGGAAGATGGCGGCGATAATGGATGCCAAACCTTATCTGGGTTCGCTTGGAATTGCAGGCACGACGATCTCGGCGGACATCACCGTCTCGCACATTGAGGGCGAAAACTGGATTAACAGCCAGGTGGTAATCAATGCTCAGGACAATGACGACAACGGGGTTCACAACAACATCGGCTGGAGAGGGCTTGCGTCTCACGACCTTGTTCGTGATGGAGCTTCTTACACCTATAAATGGACCATCGATGCGGGTCTTGCCAATGCCATTGCCGCGGCGGATGACAGCATCCAATGGTTCGAACTTGTGATTGTGGTCAACAATGATGTCCCGGACGCCAATTCGCTGACTCTTAACATTGACAACGTTCAGATCAATGAGCCGGCTCCCACGCTGGTGGTCGGCAATTTTGAAAGCGGACTGGACACCTGGGCGCCCGTGAACTGGGATGCAGCAACTCTGTCACAATCCACAATCGGCGCCACCATCGGTTCGCATTCACTGAAGGTTGAGCACAGCGGAGGCTGGCATCCGGCGGCAATATGGAACGCCAAGCCCTACCGGAGCATATTGGGCTCGCCCGGGGCATTCATTGCGATGGATGTTACTGCCTTTGCGGATGATATGACGGGGTCGTGGTTCAATGTCGGCATGGTAGTTAACGGTCAGGACAACGACAACAACGGCGCTCACAACAACATCGGCGGCTGGACGGACCTGGGAGGACAGGATGTTGCGCGTGACGGCCAACCCCATACGCTGGTATGGGAGTTGTCTTCGGAAATGATTGGCAGGATTGCACAGACCGACGACAACATCGGCTGGTTCGAACTTCTGTTCACGTGCAATACGGACAGTCCGGCAACGCTGTTTTACGTGGACAATATCCGTATCGCCCCTGCGCCGCAACAGGGGGCGGCCAACGTTTTCGGAGACTGGGAAGGACAGGACGACGGCTGGAGGCCGGTTGTAACGTCGATAAATGACGTTGCTTATTCTCCCACACTGGATTACAGCAGTATCGGCGCGACGCTGAATGACAGCAGTTTGAAGGTTACCGTGCCCGATGAGATATACCAGAACAACAACTGGTGGCAGCGTCTCATGCTTATCTATGTGAGAGATCACGCGGGTATGGAGCAGGCATTTCTGGACAGCCGAAGCATGAAGATCGATGTTACGCGTCTTGCTTCAGAATGGATACCCGGCGCGGAGACTCACAATCAGATCGTCATGATCATAAACTGTGGCGGGCCTGACTGGGCCGTATGGCAGCAATCCGGCGGGCGAGCCGCATGGAACCCGGGCATGGGCGATTCGACCGTGACCGTCGAGTGGGATTATTCCCATATTATTCCACAGATCAGGGCGGACCTTGGTTTCTGGTGGTTTGAAATCGAGATTGTTGCACAGGCAAGTCCGGACTACACGGGAACCAGAGCGTTCTACTTTGACAATTTCAACTTCCCGATTATGTACAAGGCAAGCGACCCGGTGCCGGGAAGAAATGCGACAAACGTGGATCGCAATGTTACCTTAGGCTGGAGAGCAGGGGTCGACGCGGCGTCGCACGACGTGTATATCAGCACCGACATCTCCGCTGTGAATAATGTGAACCGCGATAATCTGGCAAGCTATCCGCAGGTTGTTTATCAGAACACAACTGAAACGACATACCAGCCCGGCGACATGGAATTGAGCGTGACCTACTACTGGCGAATCGATGAAGTAGGCGACGCCAATGATCCTACGGTTACGAAAGGCGACATATGGAGTTTCACCGTTTCGAATCACATTATACTGGAAGATTTCGAGTCTTATGTCGACTGGTATGATCTGGCGGCGGCCTGGAGCGATGCAAATGATCTTTCGACCGATCCGGTTCACGGGGGCAGCAAGGCGATGAAGACCGTGTTTGACAACA
>Ga0334882_1000859_pt1 | contig 41511 bp, 36 predicted proteins | sample GraSluR1_MG_5_FD_207226 | JGI IMG/M metagenome (GOLD analysis project Ga0334882, IMG submission 207226) | Sludge microbial communities from methane-producing bioreactor in Wageningen University, Netherlands - Granular Sludge_15_04-R1 | ecosystem: Engineered > Bioreactor > Anaerobic >... | reverse complement strand
ATAATGAATGTACTACAGGACATGTAGGAATTTAAGCTTGTGTTACTATAGAACATTAGTTCTATCTAAACAAGAAACTGTAGCTTATAATAGAGAGCAAAAATCTCCGAGTGAAACTTCATAAAATGATCACTCAGAGAGTATGTCAAGTGCTTGGTTTAGTTTGATATTTAGAATTAATTTTAATATTAATAAAAAATAAAAATCATGATTATATAAACAGAATTTATATAAAAATAATTGGGTTAAAAATTTTTATCAATTAATATTATAGTGTGTTACCAAACTTTTTCATATAAATACATGTTTTATTTATATATAAATATTAAATTAATTAAAAAATATTAGGTAATCAACTATATATAAAAATTACAATTTAATTTAACTATAACAAAAATCTAAAATATTAAAATAAAAAATAACTATTTGGTAGTGGTTCAATGATTAAAAATATTTATAAGGATTTATATTTAATATCTATCGATTTAACAAATTAATAATTACATAATTAATATTATATGAGATATATAATTTTTATTTTAATAAATTTCTTTTTAATAGTTTAATTGGGTTTTGGTGAAAATTAATTTTTCAAGAGATAATTTTATTTAATTCTTAAATAATAGATACTCTTTGTATTTGAGAATTAGAGGTTTTTTATAAATTATGGTGAAAATTTAAACTAAACCAATAAAAAACATATGATAGTAGTGATATAATGGAATCAGTTAGAAATAAAGATCAAATTAATGACTTAAAATATAATAAAATTTCTGGAAGTCCTGAATTTATTGATTCTTCAATAATTTTTAAAGGAAAAAATAATATTTTTGCTTGTGAGAGTAATGTTAAGCTATTAAACTGTTCAATAAGGTTTGAAGGTAATAATTCAGTTGTTTATTTGTCGAACTCTTCGAATTCTAATTATCCTTTGAATTTACAAATTTATAATGATTCGCTTGTTTTTTTTGGTAGAGACACATCTATCACACCAATGTTAAATGTTAATGTTCAAGAACATCAAAATTTAATTATAGGTGATGATTGTTTAATTGGTAGTAATTCGAATATAAGAACTTCTGATGCTCATCCTATTTATAGTGCTAAATCTAAAAAAAGAATAAACTTATCTAAAAGTGTTTTTATAGGTGATCACGTATGGTTAGGTCATTTGTCTTATATTTCTCGTGGGGTAAAAATTGGTTCTGGAGCTATAATTGATAATAATTGTTATATGGCTCCAAACTTTATTGGAAAATCAAACAGCTTTTCTAGTGGTAATCCTGCTTCACTAATTAAAGAGGATGTTTTCTTTGTAAAAGAGTATTTAGGTAATTTTAAAGAAGAAGAAACAATTGGCATAGATGAATATCTTAGTAGAATCTATCTTTTTGAATTCAATAAAACTGAATCTATTTCTTTAGATGCTATTGATAAAATATTAAAAGAATTAGATCCTGAAGGGAAAGTTGACTTTATAAAAAAATTATTTATTGAAAAAAAGAAAAAGAACAGGTTTTCAATTAATTAAAGAATATTTTTAAAGTTATTTGCTTTTTTTAATAGTATTAATTATTTCTTCAGATACTTTAATAAAGAATTCATTATTTTTTTTATCAAGATTAGAAGTGCTTATAACATAAGATTCAGAATCTTTTTTGAAATATATTTGAGTTAATTTTTCTGTTTCATTATATTCATTTCTTTCTAAATAAATTAAAGAAACATCTATATCTTTATATTTTAAAGAATCTTGATATGTTTTTGTCCAATTATCTTTTGAAACAAAACTAAAATATTCTTCTTTATTTGATATATTGTTTAATTGAATTACTTTTATTTTTAAACTTTTATTTTCATTAAATATATCTGCAGTTTGTTTTGTTTTTTCGGTTGTTATAAAACCATCGGGCATTATAAATTCAAAGGTGTTTAATGAAACTTTCTTAGAATTTTGAAAAACTCCTGTTTCATAAATAGTTGCTACACTTATTAAAGCTACTAAAATCACCAATATAATAACAATTTTTTTCATTTTTTTCCTTAAAGGGTTCTAATATATTTTTGATTAAAACAATTAAACTATTGTTTCTCCAACACAGAAAAGAATAATTCCTTCATCTTCAAAAACATGAGTTTTTGTAGAACTCATCTTTGATGCAATTTTTTCCATCTCTTTAGATTCATGTAATTTAGTTAAGTTATCATAGAATTTATCAAATTGAACAGGGTCTAAACTTCCACATCCACCTTTAACTTCTTGAGGACTACCCTTTTTCATATCATTTATAAAGAAAGAATTAGCTATATTATCGTCCCATTGTTTATTAGGATCTTTAAATGTAACTTTATAATTTACTTTAAATTCATTTCCATCGTATTTATCTTTATCGCTCTTTATATTAAATAATAAACCATGCATTTTATCACCTTATTTATACTTAATTTTTATGATTAATAAATTTTTATATTTTAGTAGAATTTATTTATTTTTTAATATCTAATTCAATGTCATCTTTAAATTCTATTTCATCATTATTAATTCCAACAACAGATTCAAATTCTTTAACTTTAAGTTCATTTTGTTTTTGTTCTAGGAAGTTATAAACAGTTTTATGTCTGGATCCATTTAAAATCATTTTAACAGCTTCTTTTGCTATCATAATATTTTCTAATTTTCCAATAAAAGAAACAGTTTTTCCATAAATTGCCATGTCTACTTCAGCCATATCAACAATAATTTCTCTAGTTTTACCATCTTTTCCTATGATTCTTCCTTTATGTCTAGCTAGAGCTTTTTTAGATTTTCCAATAATTAATGGTAACTTTATTATTTCTAAATATATATCATCATCAGTTAATTTAATGGCTTTTTCTGGATTAAAACCTCTTCCAATAGCTTTTACTATATGATTTGCATTCCATCCACCAAGAGGGTCTTCCATGTTTTCTTTTGGTATAATAGTAACTATTCCATCATTACTATCAATTTCTAATCGTGTTTCTGTTTCTTTTTCAATAGCTTTTTTTACTTTACCATTAGTTCCAATTATAACTCCTACTCTATCTTGTGGGACTTTAATATAATCCGTTTCTGGCATTTTTACACCTCTTAATTAAATTAAATTTATCTTTTATATTATTTATTAATTTCTAATTATTTTTAAAATTAATAAAGTTAGATATTTCTTCTGAAGAAGTATTAACACCTAATTTTTTATATTCTTTTGCAATAGTGTTTATATCTCTTTTTAATAGCTCTTCTGCTAATGGATGATCAGTTACAACTGATTGAGATACATCAATTATTACAGGGGTTTCTTCTTGATTTAATATATTAAAATTAGATAAATCTCCATGTATAAGTTTTCCTTTATTTACAAATTTACTCATTTCATTAAGTAATTTTTCAAAAAAACTGTCTACATCTTTTGGTGGTTTTACTTTGACAGTTGGAGATGGATTTCCTTGTCTATCTACAATGTATTCAAGAATTAAAATATTATTTAAGGTTGTGATTGGTTTTGGAACACTTAAATTTTCTTCATACAATCGTTTAAGATTTCTGAATTCTTTATTAACCCATGCATAGATTATTTGACGTTTATTTTTGGTTCTAAGATTGAACCTAGGATCTCCTGCAATGTAATAATTCATTTTTTTAAAATCAGATGTAGATATTCTATAAATTTTTACTGCTACAGGAGAATCATCATTTTTGATTCCTTTTAAAACATTAGCTTCTTTACCAGTGCTAATAGCTCCATTTAAAATATCTAAATAATTTTGATTAGCTAACTTATACAATGATTCTAGTGTTATTTTATCAAAAATTTCACTAGCTACTCTTCTATCTTCAACACTTTTTAATCTCTTTTTAGAAATTAATTTTTGAACTTCATCATCTGCTTTTGTTATTTTAGAATCCATTTTAACACAGTTTACGGATAAAATAACTATCTAATATTTACATTTTCAAGTAGCCTTTTTTTTCTAACCAATTGGATTCAGTTTTAGTATATCTCCATATAACATCTGCTTTTTCATCAGATTGGAAATCCCAAGGCTTTACTAAGATTACATCTCCTTCTCTAATCCAAATACGTTTTTTCATTTTTCCAGGAATGCGTGTCATACGCATATTCCCATCTGCACATCTAACTTTTAGTTTTCCATGACCCATAATTTGTTCTACAACACCAGGAATTTCTCCCTTTCTTGGTGTTCTAACTCTTCTAAATTCTTGGGTATTATTTTGTGGTTTTGACAAATATTCATCTCCATATTTTTATAAATTATCCATTTCTTAAATTAAATTTTAATAATTAGGAAAATTATAAATTAATATTAATAATTTTATTTTTCTTTATATTTAATATTATTTTTTAATTAAAGATTTTTATTAGCTATTTTTAATTTATAATTAAGTATAAAAATTTATAATATTTCAAATTAAAGAAATTAGTATATATAGAAATAAAAAAGTGTTTTATATGGGAACTGAATTTTTAAAGATTAAAGAATATAGTGAAGCTAAGGATATTATTAACGATTTATTTGATAAATATTACACTCCGTTAAATGAAGAAGTTTATGTAAAAGATTCCTATTCTAGGATTCTTTTCCAAGATGTTTATAGCTTGATGGATTATCCCTCATTTAATAAAGCTTTAAAAGATGGTTTTGCAATCAAATCAGAAGATAGCTATGGTGCCAATGAAGAAAATCCTAATACTCTTAAAATTATTGATTTTTTAGAAGCTGGATTTATAAGTGAAAAATCTGTTGAAAAAGGTAAATGTATTGAAATCAGTACTGGTGCACCTATTCCAGATGGTGCTGATAGTGTGGCCATGGTTGAATATACTAATAAACACGGAGATGAAGTAGATATCTTAAAAAGCATTACACCTTTCAATGAGATAGCTAAAAAAGGCTCTGATATGAAAGAATCTAATCTTTTATTAAAAAAGAAGGATTTTTTAAACCCAGGAAAAATTGGTGTTTTATTATCTCAAGGTTTTGAGAAAGTCGAAGTGTTTAAAAAACCAATTGTTGGTGTTATTTCTACTGGAAATGAGATCATCTCTCAAAATGATGAATTAAGCTATGGTAAGATTTATGATGTTAATTGTGAGATGATTAAAAATTCAATTATTTCTTTTGGAGCTATTGGAAAATCTTTTGGAATTGTTAAAGATGATTATGATTCTTTAAAGTTAAAGATTCAAAATTCTTTAAAAGAAGTAGATATTTTAATATGTTCTGGTGGAACTTCTGCAGGTTTAGGTGATGTATTAAAACAAGTTTTAGATGAATTAGGTGAGGTGCATATTCATGGAATTTCTGTTCAGCCTGGAAAACCAACAATTGTAGCTGAAGTTAATAATAAGATTGTAATTGGACTTCCAGGAAATCCTGTTTCAGCTATTGTAATTTTCAATGTATTTATAGCTCCTCAAATAGCTAAACTATTGGGGTTTAATTTAAATTTAAGTAAAAAAACAATTAAAGCTAAGTTATCTAAGAAAATTCACTCTTCAGTAGGTAGATTACAATATCAACTTGTTAAATTTAGGGATGGTTTTGTTGAACCTATTTTTAAAGATTCTGGGGCTATTTTTTCATTATCTGAAGCTGATGGTTATGTTAAAGTTTTAAAATCTGTTGAATTAGTAGATGAAAAAGAAGAAGTAGAAGTATATCTATTTGATTAATTACCTTTTTTTATTTCCATATCTCTTCATTATTTTTATTATGGGGTGTAATGTAATAGCTATTCCACAAAGAGCTAATATTAGTGTTAATAAAAATTTTTCGACTTCACTCATTTTTAAAACCTTTTTGAAATTTTATTAAAAAGGATAACTTTAAATTGATTTAATTAATTAAATAATTATAATTTTTATTTTTGGGACTGCACAATAATTAACTTTTTTAATTTAGAACTAATTTATTTAAAAAGTTTTAAAATAAATATATTTATTAATTTTAAAAACTATATTTTTTAATTAAGGTGTATTTATGGAGATTAAAGATAAAGTTATTCCTGATCAAAAATTAGCAGTTATTAATTATAAAGGCCCTATTGCAGATATGGATGTTTTAATTGCAAAATTAATGGGTTGGGTTGAATCTGAAGATGTTGAAACAAATAATCCTCCTTTTATAATTTATTATTCTAATAGATTTTCTTATGATCCTGAAGAAGTTGTTTTTGATGTTGGAGTGCCTATATCTAATGATGCAGAAGGAACTGAACTGATTAATATTGTTGATATGTTAGAACATACTGTTTTAAGCTCTACTCACTATGGTTCTTATGAGAATATTAAAGATTCTTATGAGAAAATGGTGGATTATACAGAAGAAAAAAATTATGATATTATTGGATCTCCTAAAGAAGTTTTGGTTCAAAATCGTTTTGAAATTGATGATGATAATGATTTAGTTACTGAGATACAATTACCTATTATTAAAATGTTTGATTGATAAAAATGTCTAAAAAAGAAAAAAATGAAGAAGACCTCCAAGATAATGATTTCAATGAAAAAGTAGAAAATATAACTCATAAAATAGACAGTTATATTTTAAGATATGAGTCATTTTTAGAAGGTAAGATTCAAGAATTAGAAAATAAAAATGAAAAATTTATGGATATGGAAACGATTGAAATTGATTCTAAAGAAGAATTAATTGATGAGGGATTTGAATTTAAAGAGAATATTGATTTTAAAAAGAGATTAGAACATTTAAGATAATTTTTCAACTATTTCTTTAAACGAATCAACAATATAAGTTCTTTGCTTATCAGTCATTCCATAAGTACTACATTTAAACCATTCAGTTTGCCCTCTTTTTATTCCTGTTATTTTTCTTGATTTTAATTCTTCATATAAATAAAATCCTTTTCTTTGATGTTTAAGTCCGATTTCATGTAATATTGGTGTATTAAATCTAACAAGATCGTGTTTAGTTGGGTTTTCACCTATTTGTCTTATTCCATCTATTTTCTCAAGTTCTTTTACAAATTTTCTACTTTTTTGAACTTCACTGTCCCAATTATTAACTCTTTCAATAACATAAGGTAAAGATGCCATTAAAGTAGCTATTGGTGCTCCTCTACTAGTACAACCTAACATTTCAACTTCTTTTTTTGGATATTTGGGGGAACGATTTAGTATAATCTCTTCCCATTCTGATTTCATTCCAAGCACTCCTATTGGTCCTGATGCAGCCATACTTTTATGCCCACTTCCTACTACAAAATCTAATTCCCATTCATTAGCTTTAATTGGGAGTCTTCCCATTGAATAAGCACAATTTAAAAGAGAAACAACTCCTAAATCTTTACAAATTTTTCCAAATTTTTTTGCATCTGTAAGATTCCCATAATCTCCATCAACATGAGTTAGAAGAGCTAATTTTATTTCACCAAGTTCATCAATAGATTTTTCTAATGTTTTTTTATAATTATCCATTGTAATTTTCTTTTCGTTATCATCAGTACTTGGAACTTCTATTATTTCTACTCCAGCTCTCTCACATGCAATATAAGTAGTATAATGTGCATTAGAATCTATTACTACACTATCTCCAGGATTACAAATTTTATTTATAACTGTAAATTTTCCTTCACGAGCACCATGAACAGTTCTAACAAGATCTGAGTCAATAAACTTTGCTAAATCACCTAAAAAATTATTGATTGAAGGTTTATTAATTTCATCTAATCTACCTGCACAGTAATCACATACACTATATCCATCTCCAAAATCATAAAGTGCTTCTCTTGCTGCTTCGGGGAGAATTCCTCCTCTTTGTAATGGATTTAAATTTAAATTTTCTCTTTCCATATCTCTTGTTAGGTTATAATTTTCACATTCCATTTCATCACCCTAAAACTTTTAAATTATTTATAATAATTTTTGGAATAATAAAAGGACCATATTGTTTTGTTTCAGATTTCAACTTTTTACAATCATTTAAAATTTCAAAAAGATTTCCAGAAATCATAGCTTTTTTAACAGGTTTTGTAATTTCACCATTTTCAATTAAAAATGCGTTGTTTGCTTCTACAGAAAAATCTCCAGATATTGGATTTGCAGTATGAGCTCCAAGCACATCAGTAACTATGAATCCATCATTTATTTCATCAATTCCTTTTTCTTCTTTAAAATCAAAGATTATATTTGAAGGTGATATTTGAGGAATATTATTATATGATTCTCTATACCCATTAGCAGTACTTTCTTCTCCTTCTTTTTTACTTGTATAAACATCATAAATATAGGATTTTAAAGTTCCATCTTCAACTAATTTAGTTTTTTTAGAGACAACTCCTTCACCATCACATTTTGAAGATAATAATCCTTTGTTTAATGTTGAATCATTAGTTATTGTAATATTTTTATCTATGATTAATTGATCTTTTTTATCTTTTAAAATAGACCTTCCTCTTTGAATATTATCTGCAGAAAAGGCATTAATAAATGTTGATAATAAACCAGAAGCTGCATGATAATCAAAAACAACTTCTCTATTTTTTGTTTCAATAAACTCTCCATTAATAGAATCTTTAGCTATTTTACAAACATTTTTCACCATTTTCTTACTTTCTAAATCAAAAGATCTAGAAGATAGATAATCATATGCTGATGATTTTTCTCCATTTTTCTCTGCATTAATTGAAATACTTGATCCAAACCAAGTTCCTTTATCAGAAATAGCAATATCATTAGAGTTTATAATTAATGATTCTTTACATGTTTTAGAAAAATTACCAGAGCTTACTTCACATTTTTCTTCTTCAACAAAAGCAATCATTTCTTTTAAAAATTCAATAGATTCATCAATATTTAAATCTTTATTTTTTGAATCGAAGGTTCCTTTTATTGTTTTTTCTTTTTCTTTTTCTGCAAATCCAAAATTTTCATCTTTTTCATTTATTTTTGTATTTAAAAAAGCTTGTTTTGCAGTGTTTTTAATTTGTTCTATATCTGATGTATATGCAAAACCAATCTTTTCATTATTTAAAACTCTAATTCCTATTCCGAAACTAAGTTCTTCTTTTGCAAAATTCAAATCAGATTTTTGAGATTCTAATTTTAGAGCTTCTACTTGTTCAATATATATTTCATATTCTTCACAGTATTTCAATACTTCTTTTTTAACATTTTCAGATATTTGATATAACATTAACTATTCTCCTAATACAAATTTATCTATTGCTTCTTTTACTCCATCACCATATTTATTTTTACAAACATAATCACTAATATTTTTTAATTTTGTATCACTATTTGCAACAGCTATTTTTAATCCAGCTACTTCTAAAAATTCTTCATCATTTTCACTATCACCAATAGCTATAATTTCAGACATTTTGATATTGTTATTTTCACATAACTTTTTAAGAGATGAACCTTTGTTTATGTTTTTATTAGTAATATGTATTGCAAATCCACTGTCATAAATATTTAGTTTATTTAAATATTCAAAATCCTTAAGAGCATTAACTATAGTTTCTTTTTTAACATTTTTATAATAAACTTTTTCAGTTAATCTATATTCATTATCATTAGAATATTTTAAATCTTTTATTTTTGATTTTATATAGTTATCAGCTAAATCTATATATTTTTTGTTAGCTAATTTAATAAGTTCATTATTATTTTTTCCTTCTTGAAAGATAACTCCACCATTTTCAGCTACAATTCCACCACTACAGCCAATTAATACTGAAGTAGCGTAGGCATAATTTATTACATTTCCTGTAACAATGATTATTGGAATTCCTTTTTTCTCACATTTTCTAAGAGATTCTAATGCAGATATACAAATTCTACGACTTGCATCAGTAATTGTTCCATCAACATCTACTGCAACAGCTTTTATTTCAACCATTAAAACACCTAGATTGAATATCTATGAGCTATATTACATGTTCCTTCTTTACTAACCATACATGCGCCGATTGGGTGCAATGGATTACATTCCTTTCTAAATAGAGAACAATTTTCTGGTCTAGCTGTTCCTCTTAAAATTGGTCCACAAATACAACCTTTAGGTGCTTCTTTTACATCTTTAACTTCAATGTCATATTTTTCTCTTGCATTCCAATTACTAAATTCTTTTTTAAGCTCTAAAACTGAATTAGGAATTTTTGGAAAACCTCTCCATTCTCTACTTTCAACTTTAAAAACATTGTTAATAGCTTTTTGAGCAATAATGTTTCCTTCATCTTTAACTGCTCTTGCATATTCATTATCAATTTTAGGTGTTCCTTGTTTTACTTGCCTTAAAATCATATATATTGACATTAAAATATCTAATGGGTTAAAACCTGCTACTGATTGAGGTATGCCATATTCAGTTGAGAAATATTCGAAAGGTTTAGTTCCAATTATTGTACAAACATGTCCTGGTTCAATTAATGCATCTAAATTAGTTTCTCCAGAATTAATTAAAAAATCAATAGCTGGGGGGATGATTCTATGACATGATAATACTGAAAAATTTTCTGGAGGATTAGATAGAATTTCTGAAGCAGTTGTTGGGGCTGTTGTTTCAAATCCTGCTGCTATGAAAACTACTTCATTATCCTCTTTTTCAGCTATTTCTACCGCTTTGTTAATACCATAAACAACTCTTACATCTGCACCTTCTGCTTTTGCATTAGCTAAAGAGCTTTTAGAACCTGGAACTCTTAACATATCCCCAAATGTCGTTATTGTAACTCCTTTTTCTATTAATTCTAAACTTTCATCAATTTCTCGTGAAGGAACACAACAAACAGGGCATCCTGGTCCTGCAACAATTTCAACTTCTTTTGGAAGAAGAGTTCTAATTCCATTTTCCATTATAGTATGTTCATGAGAACCACAAACATGCATTATTTTAATTGGTGTAGCTATTTTCTCTATTCTTTTTATAAGCTCTTTAGACATATTTTTCATTATAACACCATAATTCTTATTTTATATAATATATTTTTATTTCTTAATAAATTAACACTTAATATTTTTATCAATTGAATTTTTAAATATTTAATATTACAAATAAATGATATTTTGAAAAGAGGAATTAAAATTGAAGATAAATTTGTTAATAGAAAAAGAGCTTCCTTTTTTGATAGATTAATTTATCAAAATTATGTATATAATACTAAAAAATTGTCTTTTTGAATAATATTTTTAATTTTTTTATAAAAATTATTACAATATTTTTAAAATTTTTATCTGATAATATTTTCTCATTTTTACACACTATTGTTTATTAGATATGTATATTGTATTTTTTTGTACTTTAATGAGCAACAACTTTAATTAATCGTTTTAATATAACTTATTATGATTAAAACAATTTGTATAAAGTTTTTCAACTATCTAAAAGAGGAGATTTAATGTTTGAAAATAATAAAATTTTAGTTGTTATTCCTGCTAGTGGAGGATCAAAAGATATTCCTCGTAAAAATGTAAGAATTTTAGGAGAACAACCTTTAATTTCTTATTCTATTAAAACTGCAAAAAATTCTAAATATGTTGATGATGTTGTTGTATCAACAGATGATGATGAAATTAAATTCATTTCTGAAAAATTTGGTGCCACTGTTGTTAGACGGTCTACTGATCTAACTGGTGAAGATGTTCCTTTGGATTCAGTTATTTATGATGCTTTATTACAAAAAGAAAAATTAGTTTTTGATGAATATGAAATTGTTATTACATTACAACCTACTTCCCCTATTTTAAAAACAGAAACATTAGATTTAGCTATTGAAAAATTTTCCTCTACAGATGTTGATTCTGTTGTTAGTGTTGTTGAAGATGACCATTTAAGTTGGAAATTAGATGAAAACACAAATAGATATTATAAACAACCTTTAACTAAAGAATTTAGAGAAACTAATGCTATATTAGCCACTAAAAGAACTTTTTTGTCTGAAAATTCAAGATTAGGTAATAATATTGATTTAATTAAGCTATCATACCCTGAAGCTATAGATATTAATAAACGTGAAGATTGGTGGACTGCTGAGAGATATGTTAATAAAAGACGTATTGTTTTTAAAGTTGATGCATTTAATAAAATAGGAACTGGCCATATTTATCGTTGTATGTCGATGGCTTCTAAATTACTTTATCATGATATTTTATTTGTATTAAATAAAAAACATGAATTAGGTATTGATATTCTAAAAAAATATGATATACCTTTTGTTTTACATGGTAATGATAAAGATTTATATAAAAAAATTGATGAATTTAAACCTGATGTAGTTATTAATGATATTTTAAACACTTCTCTAGATTACATTTCAACACTAAAATCTAAAGGTTATTTTGTTGTTAACTTCCAAGATTTAGGTAAAGGTGCTGAAGTTGCAGATTTAGTTTTTGATCCATTTGAAGAAAGTAATCTTAATGATAGAAATGTCTTTAAAGGAGCCATGTTTTATATTTTAAAAGAAGAATTCTTTTTCCAACAACCTAAAATAATCACTCAAGATGTTAAAAATGTTTTATTAACATTTGGTGGTGTTGATAATAATAATTTCACTGAAAAAGTCTTAGATGCTATAATTGACAGTGGATATTCTAAACAAATCCATGTTATTTTAGGACCAGGATATTCTAATAAAAAAGATATTGAGGAAAAATATAAAACTCATTTAAACATATCTATCTTCTCAAATATTAATAACATTAGTGATTTTATGGTTTCTGCTGATATAATATTTACATCTGCAGGAATGACAATGTATGAAGTGTGTTCTTTAGGTGTTCCTTGTATATGTTTATGTCAGGATGAACTAGAATTATCTCGTACTTTTGGAAATTCTTCAAATGGATTTATTAATATGGGTTTAGGTAATAATCTTTCTAAAGAAGATATTTCAAATCAATTTATAAAATTAGTAAATGATTTTAATCTTAGAAAAGAAATGAATAAAAAAATGTTATCAATTAATTTGAAATATGGTTTTGATAGTGTATGGTCTATAATGAGACCATCATATAGAAATTTCACATTCCAAAATAGATTTAAAACATGATGGTTATTTTTAAAAATTAACTTAAGAGGAACATTCTGTTGCATATTGACTTAAAATAACTGCACATTTATGTATAGTGACTGTATCTAATGTTACAGGGTTTGTTTTAATTTTATTTATTAATTCATCTAAAAATAAGTCTTCATCTGTTAAAGGCATGTTAATTACAGCAACATCATTATTCACAAATCCTACAAGAGGTTCTACAAAAAAATGTTCAAAACCATTTTCATTAAGGAAATTTATTAGATTTTCACCTAATTTCAATGATTTTTGTTTGATTTTGTTATTGTGTTCGAATTTATCTTTTTTCACATTATAATGGAATTTATTTTCAGATATAGAAATATCACTAGTATTTTCTTCTGTTGATTTTATAAATTCATTAGTTTCTTTTTCAGATTTTAAAATATCACTTTCTTTACTATAATATTTCTGAGTAATAATAGAATATATTCCTGTTGGGCCAATAACTATATGGTTTATAGCAGAATGAGATTCTGGAACTTTTACATAGTATAAAACATAGAATTCTTCTGGTAGAGATAATAATCTTTCCCTAATTATTTTTCCTCTTTTTTCAGTTTCACCATAATCTTTAGTTTTATAAATTCCATAAATAGTTATTATTAATCCAATAAAAAGAAATATTATTCCATAACCTCTGTTAGATGTAAAAACATCTATAAATCCTATAATTCCACATATAGCTCCTATTACTAAATAGACATAATGGTATTGGTTATTTTTTTCATTAGGATATGGAATTAAATCGTGTTTATCTGTTTTTATATCTTCTTCTGCTTTTTTTGAAGAAATTCTATTAAAAAACCCTTGTTCAGTTATATCTTCACTATTCTCTATATCTCGAGATATTGTATAATCTTTTTCAATTTCTTCATAAAAGTTTTTCTTAAGATAATCTTTTAAAGTATTATAATTAGTTACTTTAGAAATATCAAAATCTCTTTCAAATTTTGATAATATATATGATGGAATTCTTGTTCTAGCTGTTTTAACTATATTGGTATTTTCATGTTTTTCTTTTATATATGGTGTTTTTATTTGTTCTGAAGTTTTATTAAAGGTATTTTTTTTCTTATCATTATTTTTTTCAAATTCTTCATTTAAAGATTTATCAATGTATTTTAAAAGTCCTCCACAACTATCACATTCATAATCTGAAATATTTTTTTCATTATTAAGTCTGTATTTTAACCCACAATCTCTACATTTAACAATTAAATCATTTTCATCATAAGGTTGGCGAAATAATTTAGATTTTTTAGAATTAGGGGGGGAAGGGTATCTTTCAACTAATTCAAGGTTTCCTGCACATGAAGAACATTCAAATGTACTTATATCATCGTCATCATCTAATTGATAATTAGCACCACAGTTCTTACATGTTACAACTTTCATCTTATCCCTTTATTAGTTTTTTAATAATTAATATATTGTTTTTTTAATATAAATATTCTATCTTTTTAAATGACCATCTATAAACTCATTTACTTTTTTATAAGCTTCTTCATCATTGTATTGTATTGGTGGATGTTTCATTACATATGAAGAAATGGATGTTAATTGTCCTGATATACCTCTTTCAAGAGCTAGCTTACAGCAGCGTATTGCATCAATTACACAACCTGCTGAGTTTGGTGAATCTTCAACACTTAATCTAAGTTCAATATTCATTGGTACATCTCCAAAAGTACGTCCTTCCATTCTTAAGAAACATAACTTATTATCATTTTGCCATGGTACATAATCACTTGGACCAATATGGATATCTCTATCATCCATTCTTTCATTGAAAATAGATTGAACAGCTTCTGTTTTTGATTCTTTTTTAGAATCTAGTCTTTCTCTATTAAGCATATTCAAAAAATCAGTGTTTCCTCCAGTGTTTATTTGGTAAGTATGGTCTAATTTAACACCTCTATCTTCAAATAAATTTGCAAGTGTTCTATGGGTGATTGTTGCTCCAATTTGAGCTTTAATATCATCACCTACTATTGGAATTCCTTTTTCTTCGAATTTTTGAGCCCACTGGGAATCACTAACAATAAATACAGGCATACAATTAATAAAACCTACTCCTGCATCAAGTGCTGATTGTGCATAAAATCTTGCTGCTTTTTCTGAACCAACAGGTAAATAATTTACAAGAATTTCAGCACCACTTTCTTTTAAAACATTAACAACATCAACAGGTTCTTTTTCTGCAACTGAAAAAGTATAATCTTCATCATAATTAGCCATATGCTCAGCTACACCATCTAAAACATGACCCATTTGAACTTTTACTTCTGATTTTGGAATATCTTTTTGAAAGATTGTTGTACAATTTGGTTTTGCAAATATTGCTTCATCAATGGTTTTTCCTACTTTACGCTTATCAACATCGAATGCAGCAACAACTTCAATATCTTTAGCTTCATAATCACCAATTTCCCAATGCATTAATCCAATTGCATCTTTTTCATTTTTATCCTTGTAGTAATGGATTCCTTGTATTAAAGAACTTGCACAGTTTCCAATACCAATAATAGCTATTTTAATTTTACTCAATTTTACACCAACGATTATAAATTAGAAAATATTTAATCTTAAATTAAATAAGAATAAGAATAATGTTATTTTATACTAATTACTATATTTAAATAAATTAATTTATAAAGCTATTGTTTGTGTGTTTTACATTTAATAGAAATTATTATTTAGATAGTTCTTATGAACAATATTATATGTATAAATATTGTTCATCTAAAATTAAAAATAATTATTTTACTTATTATTTTCTTTTTTTAAGATGTTTATAGTTAAACTTGTTTTATTTTTTGATTTCATTTATTTTAGATATAGTCTTGTTTGTTGTTTTTTATATTAAATTAGAAGAATAAGCATTTTTATAATAAATACACAAAAAACATATTAACTTGAAATCATCTATTAATTTTTATATTTAAAAATATAAATTACTATATGATTTAAATGAATCCCTATATTAATATAATTCGTCCTGGAAATGTTATGATGGCATTAGTTGCCGTTATTTTAATGGCAATAATAGCTAATTATTATAAAATACCTCTTATTTTAGGATTAATCGCAGTATTTTTTGTAATGAGTGGTGGTAATGTTATTAATGATTATTTTGATTATAATATTGATTTAATTAATCGACCAGATAGACCTATTCCTTCAGGTAAAATTACTTTAAAAAATGCAAGAAATTATGCTTATATTCTATTTATTATAGCTATTTTTATTGGAATTTTAATAACATATTTTATTAAGGATTTAATACCTTTTTTAATAATATTATTTTCAATAGCTATTTTATATTTATATGCTTATAAGTTTAAAGGCACGGTTCTCGTTGGAAACTTTATTGTAGGTCTTTTAACAGCTTTATGTTTTGTATTTTCAGGTTATATTATTGGTATTCAACTAAATTCAAATGAAATTATGTTCATATCTTTATTTTTAGGTTTATTTGCTCTTATTATGACAATGGCGAGAGAAATAACTAAAGATATGGAAGATATTGTTGGGGATGAAAAAGAGAATATTAAAACCTTACCAATTCTTATTGGTCTTAAAAAATCTTCTTATGGAGTAATATTTTTAATTATTTTAGACTGTATCTTATCTCCTGTGGTCTATTTTTTAGGAATATTTAATATTTATTATATCTTAATAATAGCTATAGCTATTTTATTATTTTTATATGGGGCTTTCATTATATTTAAAAGTCAATCTAATGTTTCTTGTAATAAAACATCTAAATTTTTAAAAATAGGCATGTTAATAAGTTTCATTGCATTTGCAATAGGTTCTTTTTAAAGAATTATAATCTTTATAAAAATTACTTATGGTTAAATTAATATATTCTTAAATCCTAATAATTTATAATGGTATATAATTTTAAAGATAGTAACTTGTTTTATTTAACAATATTAGTAATATTTAGTGTTATATTAATAGCTTATTATATTAATTTTAATATTAATTATGGGATTTTTTGTTCTGATGTTTTTGTTTATCTATTAAATGCACTTTATTTTACTGGTGAAAGTATCAGAGCAAGTTCCACTATTTCTCTTGCTCCTGTTGTTTGTTTTTTAACATCATTATTTTTTTATATTGGAATTAAAGATGAAATAGCTATTTTTATAATAACTGGTCTTTTTGCTATTTTAGGTAATATTGGACTTTTTTTACTTTTTAGAGTAAAGTTTAATAATATCTTAAGTTTATTTGGAACAATATTATTTATGACATTTTCTATTAACTTAGCTTGGCTTGCAAATGGTTCAATTGATATTCCAGCAGTTAGTATTAATTTTTGGACAATGTTATTTACTATTTGGGCACTTAATAAAAAACCTAAATATTTTATTTGGGTTTTTATAACATTTACTCTATCTTTTTTCATTCGTCCTACTGTAATTTTATTTTTACCTGTAATAATTTTATATTACTTAATTAAAAAAGATTTTATAATGAATTTACTTAGTGAAAATAGATATTTAAAGTTAAAGAATTATTTTAAAAGTGAAGAATTTCACTATATTGTAAAAGGACTGATAATTTCTGCTTTGATATTCATATTTATTTATACTGTAGTTTCAATAATGGGAAGTAAAATAACTTTCATTTTTCAATCTTCAGATGCAATTTCAGGTTCTCTTGGTTCTATTAATGATCCAGCATATAATCCTAATAAACTTTTTTATATAGAAAACTTTTTAAACTTTTTATCAAGCTCTAGTACTTCATTTGTTGATTTAAAACTATTTTTAAATAAACCTACATTTTTTGCTTATGGATTAGTAGGAATTCTTATTGTTGGTTTTATTTTAACTATTTATGATTATTTCAATATATTAAAAAAATCAAATATTAAAAAAGATAAATTAAATCTATTAGCTTTATTTATAGCTATGACTATAACAATATTATCTTTTAATAATGTTAGTTCGGTTATAACTATTATTTTTGCTTTTTTAACATTATTATATGGGGAATTTATATTTAAAAAGTATGAATTTGATTATTTAACCTTAAATATTTCATTTCTAGCTTGGATTATATTTAACCTAATATTTTGTTCTTATTATGATATAAAAGTTGATAGATATATTATTCCATCTATGGTTGGAGTAAGCTATTTTATTATAAGTTCTATATCTCTAATACAATCTAAATTTCAAAAAGATAAAATTTTTCATATTGCTTATGTAATTATGATAATATTTTTAATTATATCTTCATTTAATTTTGTAAATACTTTTGAAGATACAGATTACTTTAAAAATAATGAAATTATGGCCGATTATTTAAAAGAATATGATGATAATTATGAAAATGAATCAATTGGAGTTTACAATGTAAGACCCTATTCTTGGTATCTTGAAACTCATGTAGAAGCTATGTCTTCAGGTGATCCACAATCCATTGATAAAAGTAATATCACATACTATATATCTAATAAATCTTTAAATCTAGAAAATTTTATAGAAGTCAAGAATATTGGTGATCTATATTTATATAAAAGAGTTAAATGATTTTTAAATAAAAATTAGCTATTCAATAAAAATAATAGTGTATTAATCTTGAGATAAACATATATTGAGGTAATGCAAAATAGGAGGTATTTTATATTTTTATATGTTTATCTCAAGTCATATACAGGTTGGATATATCTATTTCTTAATATATAAATCTTGTGTTTTTTTTCATGCACTACTTTTTTTTGGAATGTACTACTTTTTTTGGAATTATAATAAATATTTTAGATTAATTATTCATTGCTTTCTTAAATGATTAATGTTCTTATAGTAAAGATTAAATACTTCTTAATATAAATTAAATAATTGTATGAATATACTGGATATAGTATTGATTATATAATTTTTATATCTTTTTTTAATAAATTAATAATTTCGTTAAAAAATTATCATAAATTTAGGCAATTTAAGAGGTGTTTAATGATGAAAGTTACAAAAATTACTGAAACAGCACTTAGGGATGGGCATCAATCGTTACTTGCTACTAGGCTTCGAACTCGTGATTTAGTACCTATAGCTGAAGAATTAGATAAAATTGGATTTTTTTCTATAGAAGCATGGGGCGGTGCTACATTTGATACATGTATAAGGTATTTAAATGAAGATCCGTGGGAAAGACTAAGAAGTTTAAAGGAAAAAATTACCCAAACACCTCTTCAAATGCTTTTAAGAGGGCAGAATTTAGTAGGGTACAAACATTATTCTGATGATGTTGTTACTAAATTTGTTGAAAAATCTTATGAAAATGGTGTGGATGTTTTCAGAATTTTTGATGCTTTAAATGATGTTAAAAATATGGAACAATCTATTAAAGTTGCTAAAGCTCAAGGAGCCCATGTTCAAGGTACAATCAGCTACACTGTAAGTCCGGCTCATTCATTAGATACTTTTATTGATCTTGCAAAAGAACTTGAATCTTTAGAATGTGATTCCATAGCTATTAAAGACATGGCTGGATTAATTAATCCTTCTACTACTTATGAACTTGTTTCAAGATTAAAAGAAGAAACAGATTTACTCGTAGATTTACACTGTCATTGTACTAGTGGTATGACTCCAATAAGCTATTATGCTGCATGTCAAGCAGGTGTAGATATTTTAGATACAGCTATTTCTCCTTTAGCATGGGGTACTTCACAACCTCCAACTGAGAGTATAGTTGCAGCATTACAAGGTACTGAATATGATACAAAACTAAATTTAAAACTTTTGAACCATATTAAAAAGTATTTTGATGATATTAGAGAAAAATATTCATCATTAATTGATCCAATTACAGAAAAAGTAGATACAGATGTTTTGATCTATCAAATTCCTGGAGGTATGCTTTCTAACTTGATTTCACAACTAAAAGAACAAAATGCATTAGATAGATATCAAGATGTATTAGATGAAATGCCTCGTGTAAGAAAAGACATGGGATATCCTCCACTTGTAACTCCTACTAGTCAAATTGTTGGAATTCAAGCAGTAATGAATGTTTTAGGTGGAGAAAGATATAAAACAGTTTCTAATGAGGTAAAAGAATACATGAAAGGTAGTTATGGAACTCCTCCAGCACCACTAAATCAAAATGTAGTTAAAAAAATTATTGGAAATGAAAAACCTATTGGTGTTCGACCAGCTGATTTAATCGAACCAAAATACGAAAAATATAAAAAAGAAGCTGAAGAAAAAGGTTTAGTTAAAAAAGATGAAGATATTTTAACATATTCATTATACCCCTCTGTTGCAACTAAATTTTTAAAAGGTGAAGCTGAAGAAGAAGAATTAATTGAATCAAGAACAGATATGTCTGATTCTGATGGTGCTATTCCTACTGAATATAATGTTGAAGTTGATGGAGATGTATTTGAAGTTAGGATCATGCCAACTGGATTTTTAGATGTTAAAGAAACAGATAAAGGACCTTTCACTCCTGTTGAAGGAGGAATTTCATCTTCAATGCAAGGAATGGTTATAAAAGTAAAAGTTAATGTTGGAGATAAAGTAAGAAAAGGTTCTACAGTCGCTGTTATTGAAGCTATGAAAATGGAAAATGATATACAATCTGATGTTGAAGGTGTTGTTAAAGAGATTTACGTTGAACCTGGTGATGCAGTAAAAGCAGGTGATACTTTAATGGTTATTGCTTAGATAACTATTAAATTATTTTTTTATATTTATTTTTCATAAATTGTAGGATCTTCAATTCCAGCTATTTTAAAAGCTCTTTTTCTTCTTCTGCATGATTCACATATTCCACAATGATTTTTTAGACCTTCATAACAAGAATAGCTAAGTTCCATTGGTGCATCTAATTTTAATCCTAGCTCAACAATTTCTTTTTTATCCAAATCAATAGCTGGAGCTTCAATTTTTATATCATCAGGTGAACCAATTTTTATAAGTTCATTAAAGCTATTTAAAAATTCTTTAGAATTATCTGGAAATGTGCTTGCTTCTTCTTTATCCCATCCTACAATGATTTTTTCTGCGGTTTCTGCCTCAGCAAATGATATTGCAATTGATGTAAAAACTAAATTTCTAGCAGGTACCCAAACAGATTTTGCAGAACTTTTACACTTTTCTAAATCATCTAAATCATCATCATCTAATTTAGGAATTTTTTTATCTGTAGTTAATGCAGATTTGCTGATATTTGAAAGCCATTTAAGATTAATAACACTATGTTTTCCACCTAATTTTTTACAAATTTCTTTTGATGAGTTTATTTCCATTTTTGCTGCTTTTTGCCCATAATCAAAAGTTATCCCTTGAATTTCCCAATCTTTGTATTTTGAAATAGCTACAGTTGAGTCAAGTCCACCAGATAAAACTCCAATAACTTTTTTCATTTATTCACCTTGTTCATTTTCTAAATAATCTTTTATCATCATATTAGCTATATTTCTAACTTCATTTAAAGCCATTTCTTGATCAATAGCTATTAATTTAATATCTTCAAATTCTGGTCTACAAGATATGATTTCATTATCACTTAATCCAATTTTAAAATTAATTTTATAGATCTTTTTATTAATTTCAATTTTTAAAGGTATGATTTCACGATTTGCTGTGGATCTATGTGTATCTTCACTAATTCGAATTCCAAGAGTTCCAGTTTCTTTAAATATTATATCTACTAAATGATTTGTGTTTTCCTCTCTTGATATTACTTTTAAGATTTGTCCTGGTCTGTTTTTTTTCATAATTGTTGGAATAACACTCACATCAGATGCTCCTTCTATTAAAAGATTATCAAATAAATATCCAATATCTTCACCTGATAAATGGTCTAAATTAGTTTCTATTACATTTATTTTTTGTTTTTTATGAGTATTTTCACTTTCAATAATTCTTAATACATTTGGGAAATCAAAATCATAGTCTCCAGCACCATAAGCAATTTTTGATGGTTTTATTAAAGGAATATAATCTAAAAATTCATCACAAATTTCCATATAAATTGCTGCTCCTGTAGGTGTTGCAAGTTCTGAGTTTATAGGACCTCCAAAACATTTAACTCCTTTTAAAGTCTCTAATGTTGCAGGACTTGGTATTGGTATTAATCCATGTTGGGATTTTATAGATCCACCACCTAAAGCTATTGGTAGGCCTATAATGTTTTGTTCATTTAATTTTAAATCATAATATCCGTAAATTGATCCAATAACATCTGCAACTGCATCTGCAGAACCTACTTCATGAAAGTGAACTTTTTCAACAGTTGTTCCATGAATTTTTGACTCACTAATAGCTATTCTTTCAAAAACATTTTTAACTTTTTTTAAAATATTTTCATCTATATCTAGATTATTTATTTTTTCTATAAAATCTTTGTATTTTATGGGTTTTTCATTATCGATAGCTGTAACAGAACAATGAGTAGATTCAATACCATGTTTATTAATTTTTTGAAAATTCACATTGACATTGCCAAATTCTTTTGAAGATTTTTCCATGATTTCTTTAATATTTGTCTGATTAGAACCTAAATCAACTAATGCTCCTATAATCATATTTCCTGATATTCCAGCATTTTGAGGATCAATAATAATTGTCATGTTTTTTTTATTTGTTTTGAATTAATATTATATTTTGGGGTATACTGTATTTTTAAAAAATAATCTCATTTAATATGGAAATTTTTCTGATTTTCATTAATCATTTAAACAAATTTAAATTATATAAATAATATAAATATTAAATACTTTATATATTAAAAAGGTTTTTATAATGGATAATAATAATTTTAAACTTATATCTACTGATGAAGGTGTAGCTATAAATAATAAAGAGTTTTTTTTAACTATAAGTGATTTAGCTCTTAGTGAAGGTGTTGATATTGTTGAAACTATTAATATTTTAAATTCTGATTCTTTAACTGAAGAAGAATTACTAGAATCAAGTGAAAAATTTAATAAAGACAATAATATTGAAGGAACTTATATTTCTCAAAACTTTAAAGATATAAGTTTGTTTGAAAATTCTTATAAAGATTTTGACGTGTTAACCTTTTTTTCAAATGATGTAATTCTTGAAGAATTTTCTCAAGGTTTGAAGGTAGCAAATTCTCCTTGTGGATTTGAAGAAGCGGAAATTAATATTTCTCATATTGTATATATTAATAAAGTATTATCTCCTAAAACACTTTTAAAATTATATAAAATAATTATCAGTATTAAATCACAGTTTTTTGAATCATTAAGATTACCATTACATATAAAAAATATAATTAATAAAGATGATTTTTGTGTTTTAGCTTCTAAAATTGATCCAAACACTTTTAATGAAGACAACGTTTATAATAATTCTGTGGATATGGGAAATATTGAATATGATGATTTAGGAATGGAATTTAGTGAATTTAAAACCTTAATCGAAGATGCAATTATAATAAGCTGTGAAGATGTAATTGAAAAACTAGAACTTAGTTTTGGAATATTGGACTACTTTGTATCAGAAGGAATACTAATTGGGGACTTAGTTGAAGCTGGTTTTGAATTATGTGAAGGTATTGAAGTGACCGATGAGCTTAAAGATAAATTATATCAACAAATTTTAAAATCATTAACAGATATAAATGTTATAGCTCTTTTAATGGCAGCTATTAGGACAGAAGAAGATTTTTCTAATGGTAGGCTTCGTGAAGTTGATGTTAGTGAGGATCCTGCATATTTATATACTGATGAAGTTTTAGGTATGGCTATTTCGAATCAAATAGCTGGTACAAAAGCAATTTTTAATTTTACACGTTATGATAAAGCAAAACCGGGGATTATATATGGTTTAGGTCCAATGGTTGATGATATATTTGCTGGACTAATTGCAGGTTCTATGTCTAAAATATTTGAGGAATAAGTGATTATTATGAACAATGAATTAAAAAATACTAAAAAAAATTCGATATTACGTTCTATTTTAGGACTTTTAACATTTTCAACCATTTTACCTATAGGTTATAATTTGTCATTGAGGGATATGGTTCGTATGGTTTGGTTGTGGCCAGCTATACATTTTTTTGTTGGTATATTAGGATTTGTTGTAGCTATTATTTCTATTAATATTTTTAATTTACCAAATTTATTTTCTGCAGCAATTCTATATGGGTTTTTCCTGATTATTACAGGATTTCATCATATTGATGGTATAATGGATATGGCTGATGGTGTAATGGTTCATGGCGATGTTAATAAGAAAATAGCTGTAATGAAAGATTCAATGGTTGGATCTGCTGGCATTGTTAGCTTTTTTTTAATTGGAATTGTTACTCTTTTAGGTTTCGCTAATTTACTTGATTATAATTTCCTATATGGTATCATAATTGCAGAAATGGCTTCTAAAGTATCACTTTTAACAACATGTATAAGTTCAAGACCACATAGTGAAGGTTCTGCTGTGATTTTTGTAAATTCAGTAAATATAATAAACTATACTTTTTCTCTTATAATATCTATTATACTAGCTATTCTTGTTGGAGGATTAATTGGGTTTATTGGTGTTTTAGGAGGAATTTTAGGAGGAGGTATTATATCTCTGATTGCTCAAAAGAACTTTAAAATGGCTAATGGGGATGTTCTTGGTGCTTCTAATGAATTTGGAAGAATGACATCTTTAATTTTAATGTTGATTTTTTTGGGTGTGATTCTATGAATGTAAATGTTTTAAGGCTTGATCACAGAATTGGAAGAGATACAAGAATTACAACTCATGTATGTTTAACATCACGTGCTTTTGGAGCAAGTAAAATATATTTATCTGGTCAAGAGGACACTAAACTAATGGATAATGTTATAGATATTGTTAATAGGTGGGGTGGAGATTTTCAAGTTGAATACATTAAAAATTTCATGGAATTAATTTTAAAATGGCGAGAAGATGGTGGAAAAATAGTTCATTTAACAATGTATGGTTCACAAGCAAATGAAAAAATTAATGAGATTAAAAAATCTTTAAAAGATATTTTAATCATTGTTGGTGGACCAAAAGTTCCAACAGAAGTTTTTGAAAATGCTGATTGGAATATTTCCATTACGAATCAACCTCACTCTGAAGTATCCTCTCTTGGAGTTTTTCAACATTTACTTATGGATGGCAAAGAATTTGATTTAGAATTTGAAAATCCTCTATTTGAAGTTATTCCAGATAATCAAGGTAAAAATGTTAATGTACATAAAAACTAAAACCTTTATTTTTAAAAGTTTTATGATTATTTAATATTTTTTAAAAATTAATTTTTATTATTTATTTTTATAATTTATTATATTATAATTACTTAAATTAATTTATATTAGCTATTAAATTATTTTTATAAATAAAAATATTTTTTTGATAAATTCTAATAAAATAAGGGATAATGGATTTGATTTTTTTTTAAAAAACAAATTAGAATAAGAAAAGTTTAAATGTATATAACTATAAATATCTTTATATTATAATTTTATTAAATTTATTTTATTAATTTTATAGGAGTTTATTTAATATGTCAATCAAAGATGGAGATTTTATTAAAATTGAATTTACAGGTAAAGTTGCAGATACTAGAGATGTTTTTGATACTACTTCTGAAGAAATAGCTAAAGAAGCAGATATTTATGTTGAAGAAAAAAATTATGAACCTATCCCAATAGTTGTTGGGGGAGAACATCTTTTAAAAGCACTTGATGAAGCTGTTATTGGCCTTGATGTTGGGGATGAAAAAACCATAGAAATTGAAAGTCAAGATGCTTATGGTAATAGAGACTCTAAGTTAGTTCAACTTATACCTATGAAAGAGTTTAAAAAACAGGGGATGACTCCTGTTCCAGGTATGGTTATTACTGCTGATGGTCAAAATGGTAGAGTTTTAACTGTTAATGGTGGAAGAGTTAAAGTAGATTTTAACCATGAATTAGCTGGCAAGGATGTTATTTATGATGTTAAAATTGATGAAATCATTGAAGATGATGAAGAAAAAATCAAAAGCATGATTAAGCTTCATTATACTTATCCTAATATGGATATTGATAAAACTGAAATCACATTTGATGGGAAAGTTGTTAGTATTAAATTAGATGAAATTGCAAGATTTGATCAAAAGTCTTATATGGATATAACATTTGCAAGGTTTAGAATTGCAAAAGATATCTGGGAAAATATGGATGTTGATAAAGTAAATTTTGTAGATGAATTTGAGAAGAAAGAAGTTGAAGATGATGATGAAGTAGTTTTAGATGAATCTGAGAAGAAAGAAGTTGAAGATGAGAGAGTTGAAGAATAATCTTTAACTTTCAAATAGCTATTTTTTAATTAAATTATTTTATTTAATAATATTTTTTTCATACAATTTTCTTATTTTTTTAAAACAAGATTTGTAAAATTAGAAATTTATGTTATTGATATAATATTTTCAGTTTCTGGAAAATTATCATTATTTGCTATATTTTTAAATAGTTCTTCTTTGTATGTTTTATCTTTTATTTTATATTCAAAATCAATTACTACATGTATTAAACCATTTTGTATTTGAATTAATGTTTTAACTTTAGGATTTTTAATATTTTTTTATCTATTTTTAAAATTTTTTAAAACATTTTATGATTCATAAATTTTGTATTAATGCAAAAAAGTTTTCTCCATTTAAAATTATCAGAATCTCTTTAAAATATTATTTATAATCTTTTATTTGTTTTTCCATTGGTATATTGATTTTTATCTTAGACCCAAAAGAATACTATGACTGAATCTTAATTTAGATTACTTCTCCATTTATGGATGCTACAATTCCTGGAATATTTTCTACTTTTAATTTATAAATAGCTTCAATTCCTTCTTCTTTAAATGCAATACATTTTTTATTTTTTATACAATCTGTTAAAAGAGCTGTTACTGGTGGTGTAATAACAAAGATAGAGTTATATTTATTTAATTCTTTAATTGTTTCACTAGATAATGAACCTTTTCCTATATGCATTTTAACACCACTTTTAGATAGAAATCCCATTGTTGATTCTATTTCTTTTTTATTACTTGTTGTAGGACCAATTCCAGCATCACTTACTCCTGTGTGCATAATAGCTGCACCTTCTATATCAAATATTTTTTCATCATTTTTAATAGCTTTAACTAGTTTTGGTAGTGCTTTATCTCTTCCTGTGTATATTTCTCCAGAAATAGCTATTTTATCACCTAGTTTTAATTTAGATATTTCATTATCATTGAGTGGTATTTTAATATGTATCATAATATCATTTGAAAAATATTTTTTTAAGACAATAATTTATTTAATACTTCTAACAAATTAAATTTATATATATTGTAAGGAGATTATGATGATTAATATAGATGAGGATTTATGTAAGGGTTGCCACCTTTGTGTTTTTATTTGTTATAAAAATGTTTATGCGGTTTCCTTAAAACCTAATAAAAAAGGGGTTTTATTACCTTATCCTAAATTTGAAAAAGAGTGCACTAAATGTGGAGATTGTGAATTAATGTGTCCGGACCAAGCTATTGATGTGGATATTGAAACACATTGGTGGGTAAAAGAAAAAGATTCAAAATTTAACCCAAATTTTAATAATAAAAAGGAGTCTTAAAATGGTTAAAGAATTATTTATTCAAGGAAATGAAGCATGTGCTGAAGGAGCTTTAAAAGCAGGATGCAGATTTTTTGCAGGTTACCCTATTACTCCATCAACAGAAGTTGCTGAAACTTTAGCTATTAAACTTCCAGCATATAAAGGATCTTTTGTTCAGATGGAAGATGAAATTGGTGCTGCAGGTGCAATTATAGGTGGTTCTTGGGGTGGTTCTAAATCTATGACTGCAACCTCGGGTCCAGGATTTTCTCTTATGCAGGAAAATATTGGTTATGCATTTATGAGTGAAACTCCTATTGTAATTGTTGATGTTCAAAGAGGTTCTCCATCTACTGGTCAGCCTACAATGGTTGGTCAAGGAGACATGATGCAAGCTCGTTGGGGTTCTCATGGAGATTACGAACCAATAGCTTTATCACCTTCTTCTGTTCAAGAGTTTTTTGATTTTACTGTAGAAGCTTTTAATTTAGCTGAAAAATTTAGAACTCCTGTTTTTGTTATGGCAGATGAAATTGTTGGTCATATGAGGGAAAAAATTATAATTCCTGATAAAATAGATATTGTTCCAAGAAAAATGCCAGAATCTCAAAAGGATTTTCTACCTTTTAAAAATAATGGAATTAATCCAATGCCTTCTTTTGGTGAAGGATTCGATATTCATGTAACAGGTTTAACTCATGATGAGCGAGGTTATCCCGATGCAAATAACCCAAAAACACATGATACTTTAGTTAGGAGATTATCTAGTAAAATTTTGGATAATAAAAAAGATATTGTTTCTACTCAAAAAGATTTCTGTGAGGAGGCAGATATTGTTGTTGTATCTTATGGTGCTCCATTTAGATCTGCTCTTAATGCAGTAAACATTGCAAGAGATGATGGTTTGAAGGTAGGATCTTTTAAACTTAATACTCCATGGCCATTTCCAGAAGCGGAAATCAGGGAAATTTCTAAAAATGCAAGTCATATTATTGTTGTTGAGATGAATTTAGGTCAAATTTATTGGGAAGTTGAAAGAGTAGCTTGTTCCAATTCTAAAACACATTTAATTGGTAAAATTGGTGGAGAGATTCCAAAACCAAATGAAATTTTAGCTGAAATTAAAAAAGTAGGAGGTAATTAATATGCCTGATGAAAAATCTCCATTTTTAAAATATTTAAGGGAAGATAGACTCCCAACTATTTTTTGTCCAGGTTGTGGTATTGGGACTATTATAAATAGCTTTTTAAAAGGTGTAAATGAAGCAGAGCTTGATTTTGATAATTTAGCTTTAGTCTCAGGAATTGGATGTTCTTCAAGAATTCCTGGTTATATTCAATCTGATTCTCTTCATACAACTCATGGTAGAGCTATTAGTTTTGCTACAGGATTAAAAGTTTCAAACTCTGATTTAGATGTTGTTGTTTTCACAGGAGATGGTGATGCAGCTTCAATTGGTGGAAATCATTTAATCCATGCTGCAAGACGTAACATTAATTTAACTGTAATTTGTATTAATAATAATATTTATGGAATGACTGGTGGTCAAATTAGTCCAACTTCTCCTAAAGGAAGTTTTGGATCTACTGCACCTTATGGTACTACTGATAATCCATTCAACTTAGCTGAACTTGTTGCTACAGCTGGTGCATCATATTCTGCAAGATGGACTACTTTGAAAATACATCATGTTGTCAGATCTATTAAGGATGCTTTAAAAAATCCTGGTTTTTCATTTGTTGAGGTAATTTCACAATGTCCAACTTATTTTGGACGTAAAAACAAATTAAGATCTCCTGTTGACATGATTAGTTATATGAAAAATAATACTGTTTTCAAAGCTCAAGTACCATCTCTTTCTAGGAAAGAACTTGAAGGAAAAATCATTGTTGGTGAATTTGCAAATACTAAAAAACCAGAATTTGTTGAAAATATTAAGGAGTTATCTAAATCTAAGTCTGATAGTGAACCAATTCAAAATTCAGCTTATTTAGAAGAATTTTAATAAGGAATGATTATAATGAGAGAAGATATTAGAATTGCAGGTTTTGGTGGACAAGGTGTTATTTTATCTGGTATTATAGTTGGTAAAGCAGCATCACTATTTGATAATAAAAATGCAGTTCAAACTCAATCATATGGTCCTGAAGCTCGTGGTGGAGCTTCAAGATGCGAGGTTGTAATAAGTGATGAAACAATTGATTATCCTAAAGTTCAAAACCCTGATATATTTGTTGCAATGTCTCATGAAGCTTTAATGACTTATATTGATGATTTAAAAGATGGTGGGACATTAATAATTGATCCTGGAACTATAACTGAAAGTGAAATTGAGGAATTTGTAAAAGAGCATAATATTAAATTATACAGGGCACCAGCAACAGAAATTGCAACAAATGAAATCAAGTTAAAAATAGTTGCAAATATTGTAATGATTGGAGCTTTTGTTAAAATTACAAATGCAATCTCAAAAGAAGCAGCTATTAAAGCTATCGAAGACAGTGTTCCAAGTGGTACAGAAGAAAAAAATATTCAAGCTTTTGAAGCAGGTTATAATTTTGTTTAGGTTGTTATTATGAAATTTTTTGAATATAATGGAAAAAAAATCTTTGAAAAAGAAAAAATAGCTATTTTAGAAGGGTATCTTGCTAACTCTCCAGAGGAAGCTAAAGAAATTACATCTAAAATGGATAAATCAGTAGTTTTAAAATCCCAAGTTCTTGTTGGTGGCCGTGGAAAAGCTGGTGGAATCAAGTTTGCAGATACACCTGATGAAGCATTTAAAAAATCTATTGAATTATTCGGAATGGAAATTAAAGGTGAAACAGTAGAACATCTTTTAATTGAAGAAAAAGCTGATATTAAAAATGAATTTTTCATTAGTGTAACAGTTGATCGTAACAATAAAAAACCTGTAATTATGGCAAGTAGTGAAGGTGGAGTTGATATAGAGAATTTAGCTATTTCATCACCTGAGAAACTTATTAAATATCATCCAAACCCACTAGATGAATTTTTACCTTATGAAGCTCGTGAAATTGCACGTAAAATGCAAGTTCCAAATGAATTAATCTCAAAACTTGGAACTATCATATGGAAACTATTTAATATATTTAATAAATACGATGCAACAACTGCAGAAATAAATCCTTTAATTTTAACAGATGAAGGTTTAATAGCTGCAGATGCAAAACTTGAAGTTGAAAATGATTCTTTATTTAGACATAAAGATTTAGTTAAAATGAATAATTATAAAGAGAAAGAATTAGACTTTGTTAAATTAGATGGTAACATTGCAGTTATTGGAAATGGAGCTGGTTTAACTTTAACAGGTATGGATATGATTAAACTTAATGGTGGAAAACCTGCAACATTTTTAGATATTGGTGGTGGATCATCACAAGATACTATTGAAAAAGCTCTTAATATGGTTTTAGATTATGAACCAGTAAAAGTTATATTTTTAAATGTGTTAGGCGGAATTACACGGGCGGATGATGTTGCAAAAGGCGTTATTGATGTTTTAAATAAGACTCCAAAAAAAGTAAATATTGTAATTCGATTAACTGGAACTAATGAAAAAGAAGGACAAGAATTACTAGAAAAAGCAGGTATTCCATTTGATATATCAATGGAAAAAGCTGCAAAAAAAGCAGTAGAAATTTGTAAATCTTTAGAGTAAGCTATTCTAAAAGGACAACACGGCTTATTTCAGATTTATTTACAATTTCTCTTCCACAATTTTTAGCTATTTTATCTGCAAAATCATATACTTCACTAAACTCAGGCATATTGTCGAGTGTTAATCTGTCTCTTGATGAACCAACACACATATATGCTTTTATCTCAACAAAATCAGGATCGGCTTTTTTAATTAATTTTGCATAATTTTCTGGATTTTTCATGTTTTTGTCTTTAACACATGTTGTTCTTATACATGTTCTACTATTAAAACTAGCTAATGTTTCAAGAGATTCATTTAAATTTAACCAACCATCATCGATTTGAGGGTTGCAAAGCTCATCATATGTTTTTTTATCTGGTGCATCTAAGGATAAATATAGCTGGTAAGGTTCATTTTCTAAGTTTTTTAATCTATCAACATACTGGCCATTACTTACAAGAAAAGTAGTAAAATCTCTTTTTTTAAATTCATAAATTAAATCACTAATATCTGGATATAATGTAGGTTCACCTGCAAGAGAAATAGCTGCATTGTTTGGAGTTTTAGATTCTATTAATTTATTTTTATTTGCATTATCATTTCCAAAAAAACCACATAAAAGCTTATTTTGATTTTTGATAGCTTCATCAATGATTATTCCAGGTTCATCATAGTCTCCTATCCATTGTGTTTTATTATGTGAGAAATCTCTCCAACAAAATTCACATTTTTGCTGACAAAAACTAACAGCAGGAGACATTTGAAGACATCTATGACTTTCAATACCATAAAATTTTTCTTTATAACAAACTCCCTTATCCAGTAAACTTTGCCTAGTCCAATGACAAATTTTAACAGCGGTATGTTTATTTTGACCTACAAATCGATATCCACTATATTCTAGTTTCTTTATTTCTTCTTTTGAAAGTATCATTAGATTTACTTTTCTTATTTTAATGATTTAAATATTTTCTTTAAAATTCATTAATTAAGGTATATTTAACTTTCCACTTATCATTATCTCCAATATATTCAATATATTCTTTTTTAACTAACATATGACTATATTTTTTTAATGCTTTTTCAAAATAAAGTAAATGATCCATAAATAACCTTTTTTCTTCTTCACTTAAGCTTTGGTCGAATGTATAACAATATTTTACTTTAGGTCTTCCATTTTCAATATATTTAGTAACTTTAATAGTAAAATACTTTTCATCACCCTCAACGTCAATAAATTCCATTAATACCTTTTGATCTTTTTGTCTCATGTTAATCACTCTTTTATAATATGAATATAATTTTATTTTTTAATATATTTTTCTATTTGTTTCTCATTTTTGTATATATTAAAATGGAAATATTGGTTTATTTTAAATTTTTTATAATAAAGATGAAAAAATAATACTTTTCATTAGATAAACATAAATATAAATAAATTATATTTTAAAGTATTAATTAATAAAAATTTTTAAAAGTGATTAAATGTATAAACTTAAAAACCCTATTGTAATATTAAATTTTAAAACTTATTTAGAATCTAGTGGAGAAAAGGCTTTAAATTTAGCTAAATCATTAGAAAGTGTAGAAGAAGAATCAGGAATAACGATGATAGCAGTCCCACAATCAGCTGATATTTATAGAATTAAAGAAGAAACCTCAATTTTAACATTAGCTCAACACATTGATGCAATATCTCCTGGGAGCAATACAGGATCTAATCTATTTGAAACATTACTATCATCAGGAATCGATGGAAGCTTACTTAACCATTCAGAAAAAAGAATGGAACTAGCAGATATTGATTTAGTTAACTCTAAACTAAATGATAATGATTTAATATCTTGCATATGTTCAAATAATGTTAAAACAAGTATTGCAGTAGCTACAATGAACCCTCAATTTGTAGCTATTGAACCACCAGAACTCATAGGAACAGGTATACCAGTCTCACAAGCTGAACCAGAAGTTGTTCAAGGAACAGTTGATGAAGTTAAAAAAATAAATAAAGATGTTAAAGTACTATGTGGTGCAGGAATATCAACTGGTGAAGATATGGCACAAGCATTAGAACTTGGTGCAGAAGGAGTTTTACTTGCATCAGGAATTATAAGAGCTGATGATCCTAAAAAAGCTTTACTTGATTTAGTTAGTAAAATCTAGCTATTTTTTTCTTTTAATATTTTTTCTTATTCCTTTTAATAAAATTTTTTAAAGGATCATAGTAAGTGAAATTCTTTTTCTATCTATATCAAAATCTACTACTTTTATTGTAATAATATCTCCAACACTTAGGATATCTAATGGATGTTTTATAAACTTATTTTCAACAATTTGGGATATATGAACAAGACCATCTTGATGAACTCCAATATCTACAAATGCTCCAAAATCAACAATATTTCTAACAGTTCCTTCTAAAACCATTCCTTCTTTAAGATTTTCAATACCTAAAATATTTTTTCTTAAAATCGGCTTTTGAAGGTCTTCTCTAGGGTCTCGTCCTGGTTTTTTAAGCTCTTTTACAATATCCTTTAATGTAATAAGACCAATATCTAAATCTGCAGATAATGATTCATAGTTTATATCTTCTAAATTTTTTTCTTTAATATCATCTAAATCGTAATTTAATTCTCTTAAAAATTTAAAACAAGCTTTATATGATTCTGGATGTATTGTTGTATTATCTAATGGATTATTACTTTCAGGAACTTTAATAAATCCTGCACATTGCTCAAAAGTTTTATCTCCAAGTTTTTTTACATTCAATAGCTCTTTTCTATTTTTAAAAGCACCATTATTTTCTCTGTATTCCACTATATTTTTTGAAACGGTTTTGGAGATTCCAGATATATAATTTAAAAGAGAACTTGAAGCAGTATTTAAATCAACACCTACTTCGTTTACAACCTTTTCAATAGTACTTTTTAAAGATTCATTTAATCTTTTCTGATTCATATCATGTTGATATTGGCCAACACCAATGGATTTTGGATCAATTTTAACAAGTTCTGCAAGAGGGTCTTGTAATCTTCTAGCTATTGAAATAGCACTTCTCTCACCTTCATTAAATTCTGGAAATTCTTCACTAGCTAATTTACTTGCAGAATAAACAGAAGCTCCAGCTTCATTAACAATTATGTATTTTGTATTAGTTCCTTTTATAATATCTGCAACAATCTTTTCAGATTCTTTAGATGCAGTTCCATTTCCAATAGCTATTATATCAATATCATATTTTTTTATTAGTTCTTTAACAAGTTTTTTGGATTCTTCAACTTTATTTTGAGGTTCAGTAGGATAAATTAAAGAAGTATCTAATACTTTTCCATTTGAATTAATAACAGCTAATTTACAACCAGTTCTAAATGCAGAATCCCATCCAAGTATTGTTTTAGAACTTATTGGTCTCTCCATAAGTAATTGTTCTAAATTCTTTTTAAAAACTTCAATTGATTTTTTCTCTGCTTTATCAGTTAAACAATTCCTAATTTCTCGCTCAATTGCAGGAAATATTAAACGTTTATATGAATCTTCAATAGATTCCTCTATAATTGGTGTTGTATAAGGGTTGTATTCTACTTTTTCTGGAATTTTTGATTTGTTTTTTAAAACATGTCTTTTTAAATAGATTAATATATCATCCTTTTCTAAATCTATTTTTCCACTTAAAATTTTCTCAGATTCTCCTCTATTAATTGCTAAAATTCTGTGAGGAGGAATCTTAGATAATTTTTCTTCATAATTATAATATAGCTCGTATTCTGTTTCATTTTCTGAATCTTTACATTTTGTTTTTATATTTCCAACAAAATAAGTATTCTTTCTTATTTTCTTTCTAAACTCAGAGTTTTCAGAAACAATTTCAGCAATAATATCTTTTGCTCCATCTATAGCTTCATCAACACTTTTTACATCATTTTTAACATATTTTTGAGCTATTTTATCTAATGGATAATTTATATTTTGTTCTAAAATGGTTTTTGCAAGACTTTCAAGTCCTTTCTCTTTAGCTATTGATGCTCTTGTATTTTTTTTACTTTTATATGGTCTATATAAATCTTCAAGTTCTACGAGTGTTTTTGCATTTAAAATTTTATTTTTTAAAGCATCTGTTAATTTTCCCTTCTCTTCAATCTTTTTTAAAACTTGTTCCTTTTTTTCTTCAAGATTTCTTAAAGTTTTTAATCTATCATCAAATTTTCGAAGAACTTCATCATTTAAAGAACCTGTAACATCTTTTCTATATCTTGCAATAAAAGGAATAGTTTTACCTTCATCTATTAAATTCATAACTTTATTTACTTGCCAATCAGCTATGTTTAATTCTTTTTTAAGTGTTTGAGCTATCATTAGAACAATCCATTTTAAAATAATTATTATATATCTTTTTAAACTTTTCTTTTTAAATAAAATAAATATTATGGTTTAAAATTTTTTAATAATGATTTAAATATTTATACGTAAAACAATAATCTTTTTTTAAATTAAGAGAGTCGGCCAAAATTCAAAATCATTTTCTTAAAACGATAGATTAATCCTTTCTTTGAGATTTGAAGAAACATCTTTCTTGAAAAAGGTATTTTTGTCCGACACTCATTAATGGCTTTGTAGAAACTCTAATTTTTTAAGAATTTAATATTTGATTTTTTTTGAAATATAAGTAGTTATTCATTGAAATAATTCTTTTAATCTTCCTTATATTTTTTAATTATTCATTTAATATTATTAATTTTAAAATTAGTAAGAAAAAAGATATAAATATTAAAACAAATAATATATACTAATATTAAACGCAAAAATACATATTCTTCATTTAATAATTTGACTTCAAAACAATTAAATCTTCTGGATTTTCACTTTGAAACACTACTAAAAAATTACATTAAAAAAATTTAAAATCGAACTAAAAACAATGAAAATAAAAATAACATTATAAAATTCATTATTTACACTAATAAATATGCAAAAATAAGTTTAAACAAATATTTCAACTATTTTTCTAATCATTTATACTCTCAAACTGTTTTATTCACAATTTTAGCATTAAAAATTTACTTAAAATTAACTTATCGTGAAATAAGTTTTTTAATGGATTTATCTGATTAATTAAAGAAATTTTTACATATCCAAAGAGCATCACACTTCCCCAAAATACAAAAAAATTCTTCAACAGAATACTAACAGAACTTTTAAACAAAATAAACCAACTAATATTAATAGAAAAGAAAATAAAACTAGAAATCACAGAATTAAATGGAAATGTATTCACAAATAATCGTGCTGATAAATATTATGCCATAATACGTAAAAAAAAAGAGAAAAAGCTACATTAAAAACCATATTGTAATTGATGTTAAATCTCGTTTAATACTAAATTACCAAACACAAAAAGGATCAAAATAGGATTACACAATTTGCAATCAATTCTATTAAAAAAACAAACAAATATCAACCAAAATATATCGTAGCATATGGAGCATACGATACAGGATCTATAAAATACATAAACAAAGAAATGAATTTATTTGACCAATATATTTTAAAAAAAGAGCTAAAAAAGGAAAATACATATTAAAAAGTCAAACAATATTTCAACACAAAATATACAGAAAAAGAAACAATGTTGAAAGTGTGTTCAGTGTTATAAAAAGATCATTCAGTGGAATAAATAAAAGTAGAAGCACCAAACTATCAAATAAAGAAACCAAACTTAAAAACACAATTTACAACATACATCGATCAACATAAATACAATAAAAAAAGGGTTTCTATAAAGCCCTTATAAGAATAAATTTAATAAATTTTTAAATCAATTTGTTTAATTTTAACTACTTTTTAATGACAATTTTAACTTTTTATTAATTTTTTGTGATATAGCTATTAAAATTCTTTATCTTAACATGTTTTCATTATTTCTAAAGTCAAAAATCTTTCATAAAATATAAATATCATTGAATAACACAAATATATTTATCTAAATCATTTTTTATTTTGTTTAAATAAGACTTGTTTTAGGTGTTTTGATAATTTTTAAAAACTAAATGTGAGGTAGTTAATATTAATTCGAAAAATAAAGGAATAATATTAATAAGCATGTTCTTATTAATGTTATTTTCAATTAGTTCAATCAGTGCTGAAGAAATAGGCAATGATTTGAATGCAAACGAAGAAATTGATGATGTAGCTATTGAAACTACATCTAATGCAAATTATGATAAAGAAATTTATGTAAACACTACTACTAATCCTAGTGGTGATGGTGGTAAAAACAATCCTTATGATAATATAAAAGATGGTATTTCTAAGGCTAATTCATCTGATAATGCTGTTATTTATTTAGGTGAAGGAACTTTTAATAAAAATAATTTAGATAATAATTTAGAAATTAACTTAGCACATAAAAATTATAATGGAAGTTTAACTTTTATAGGTGCAGGTTATAACAAAACATTTTTAGATGGAAATAATGCTAATGCAATTTTTAGTAATATTGGTCGAGATTCAATTGTAACTTTTAAAAATATAAGTTTTATAAATGGAAAAAATACACAAGGTGGGGCTATAGTTAGTGAAGGAGCTTTAACAATAGAAAACTGTATATTTGAAAATAATTATGCAACAAGTAATTTTGGAGGAGCTATATGGCAAAGATATGGTGATTACACTATTAAAGATTCTATATTTAAAAATAATTCTGCAAATACTCGTGGAGGAGCTATATACTCCATTACTAGTATTCAAAATGCTGAACTAATTAATAATACATTTGTTAACAATTATGTGAGAGCTAGTAATACTTATGGTGCTGCAGCTTTTGTTTATGGTGCAAATTTCACTAATGTTTCAAATAATAAATTTATTAATTCTACAGGAAATGGTTATGATGCAGTCTTATATATAAACTCTGTAAAAACTGGTAATATTATAAATAATGTTTTTATAAATTGTACTAACTCTGGAACAACATATGCCATAATATATCTTGGTGGTTATAATTTTGTAAAAAACAATACTTTCATTAATTCAGTTTCACCAATCAATGGACATATTTATAATAATGGATATATGAACTTAAATATTACTTATGAAGATGCAGTTATAACAAGCCCTACAGATATCACACTTAAAGCTACTGTTACTGATGATATGGGTAATCTTATAACAGGACCAACAGGTACTTCAAATGGTATTTCATTTTATTATAATAATACTTTTTTTAAAAATGCTAGAGTATTAAATGGTACTGCAACAGCTGTTGTTACTATGCTTATAAATAATGGGATTTATACAATTAATGGTACAAATTTACAAAATTATAAAGAATCTAATATTACTACAGCAAAATTAACTGTTAATATTGACCAAACACCTATAGATTTATGGGTAAATTCTAATACTGGAAACGATGGAACAGGTGATGGATCACAAAGCAAACCATTTAAAACTATCAATCATGCAATTGTATATGGATTTTCTAAATCATTTTTCCCTGTAATTCATATTAATGAGGGAACTTTTTCTGGTGTAGGTAATACTAATATCTCTGCTAATTCATTAGGTTATTTAACTTTAATTGGTGAGTCATATAATAAAACAATAATTGATGGTGATAATTCGGATTGGTTTTTAAATATTGGTTCTGATACTAATTTTGAAATGATAAATTTAACTTTTACTAAAGGTTATTTTCCTACTTATAATCGCAATATAATAAATATTGCTGGAAAATCAATAGTTTCTGACTGTATTTTCTATGATAATGTTCATTTGGGAAATGGATTTGTGTTAAGGGCAATTGCTAATTGTGAAATTAATAATTCAATTTTTATGGATAATATAGGTTATGTTTCTATGATGGGTATTGTTAATAATTCTCACTTTGAAAATATTGTTGGTGGGGGGATATATTGTACTGGTAATTTAATTGTTGAAAATTCAAAATTTATTAATAATTCAAGAACTAATGGTGATGGTGGTGCAATTTCTCGTCAAAGTGGTCAATTAACAACTATAAATAACACATTTAAAAATAATATTGCAAATCAAGGTGGTGCTATTGGTGGATTGTCTATTTCAAAAAATGATATTTTTATAGGAAATTCTGCATTAACAAGTTATGGGGCAATTATATCTAATAATAATGTTACCATAATAAATGCTGTTTTTTATAATAATTCTGCTATTGAAGGTGGAGCATTAGGTATTAGAGGTGGGCAAATAATTAATTCTAGTTTTGAAGAAAATAAAGCATTAACTTATGGTGGTGCTATATATATTTTTGAATCACTTGTTGATGGGTTTTTCACTACAAAAATATCTAGTGATTCTAGATTTAAAAATAATTTTGCAGGAAAAAATGGGGAAGATATTTATTTATCAGTAAAATCTCGTCCACTTGGTCAAACTAATGGTGAAATTGATGATCTTTTAATTAGGTTTAATGATCTTAATATTGTATATTTGGCGGATACTTTAAGTGCTAATATTTCACATCAAAGTGGTGCGCTTATTGGTGGAGGAAATATAAAATTTTATTTAGATGATTTTTATTTAGGTGAATCACCATTAATTAATGGTGTTGCGACTTTAGAATATATTGGTTTTGAAAATGGCACATATACTTTGTCTGGCCAATATATCCACACTGGAAATAACCCAAAATATATTTATGGAAATATTACAGTAGATTTAAGTTCTTTAATAAATAATGTTACTATTTTTGTTTCAGACGGTAAGGGTAACGATGTTTCAGGTATTGGAACATTTAATAATCCTTTTAAAACAATAAAAAAAGCATTATATGAGGCATATAAAATTTCAGATAATATTACTATTCGTATTTTAGAAGGTAACTATTTTGGTGAGGGAAATGTTAATCTACTCATACCTACTTCTGTCAAAATAACTATTTCGGGTGATGGGCCGAAAAAAACTATTATTAATGGGTCAAATATGGATTATTTCTTTGATGTTGCTATTGGTCTTAAAATTCTTACTATTGCTAATTTAACTTTTACTAATGGATGTTATCCTTATGGTAGTTATCCATCTGACTATGATTATCCTGCACCAATTGATATTCCTGAAAATGTAACTGTTATAATTGATAATGTTCATTTTATTGGAAATCATGGTTATAATGGTGGTGCATTAAGAAGTTATGGTACTGTAACTATATCTAATTCGTATTTTTTAAATAATGGTGATTCTAATTATGGTGGTGCAATATATAATGCGGGTGTAATGACTATTTTGAATTCTAAATTTGTTGCAAATGCTGCAAAATATTCAGGAACCATACATAGTGATGGCAATTTATATTTCTATAGCTCTCATATTGAAGATAGTCTTAGGGTAGATGGTTTTACTGGAAGTGGTGGATCTTTGGGAGGTCATGGAAATCTTACAGTAAAAGATTCAAGTATAATTGTAACTGGTAAAATGTATTCTGGTTATCAATATACTATGTCTATAATATCTACAGGTAATATCTATTTGGATAATGTTTTTGTTGATGGTTATGAAATACTTCATCAAACTACTGGATATCAATCATATAATACAGTTGCATTAACTGCTGGGTCAGGAACAGCAAATTATGAGGTATATAATTCAACTTTTGTAAATACAAAATATATTATAGCTAAGGCTAATAATTCTTTATTTGAAAACTGTGTTTTTGAATCATTCACAACTTTTGGAACATTGGAAAATCCTGTATTATTTATCAATGTTACTAATTCTATTATTTTAGGAGATTTAGTAAGTATTGCTGCAAATAATCATGATTTTAATAATAATTGGTGGGGTTCTAATGACAAACCAGTGTTTAAAATTAATTCTTTAAATTTTAATCCTGATTCATGGATTATTTTGAATTTCACATCAAATAATGCTCCAGGATATTCTCAATTACTCACTTTGTCTTTCATGGGGACTGATGGTTCGGGAATTTATAAATATAATAATTCTTTACCAACTAGGGAATTTAAATTTAAGACATCAACAGGAAATATTGACCCAATTTCAGGAGATTTAAATAACAAGGTGTCCGATTTAAGTGAATTCTACGAGGTTGGAAATTTCTTCAATTTTCTTATAACCTTTGCTAATCATGATGCCTATTAAAAGTACATTCAGATATACATGTTTATAAACAGAACGCT
>Ga0334882_1000857_pt1 | contig 41541 bp, 49 predicted proteins | sample GraSluR1_MG_5_FD_207226 | JGI IMG/M metagenome (GOLD analysis project Ga0334882, IMG submission 207226) | Sludge microbial communities from methane-producing bioreactor in Wageningen University, Netherlands - Granular Sludge_15_04-R1 | ecosystem: Engineered > Bioreactor > Anaerobic >... | reverse complement strand
TAAAGCTTACTATTCTTATTTTATGAAAAAAACACGTGCCAAGGCACAATTATCAAAAAATCTAACAATAAAAAGAAATAAAAAATTGAGTGCAAAAAAACCAACTAACAAATTGACACTGACATTATTATGATTTAGAAATTCATTGAAAAATAAGTATTATTAAATATTGTTTTCATTTTTATTAAGTTAATTTTAATAAAATTTTCATTATTTATTATTTTTTCTAAAAATTAAAAATATATTATTTTTTAAAATCATACTATGATTAAATAATATTTACACATATAATATTAAAAATATTTAAAACTTAGTAAATTTAATTTACATTTAACTAATATTTTTAAGACACAAATAATTTATATAACAATATTATAAGATAGTATTGAATATAAATTTTATCAATAATTTGATTTATATTCATTAAGGAGGTTTTTTATGTCAGAATGTGGAATAGGAAAAAAATTAATTTCTGAAATTTTAGCATCATTTGTTGTTGCATTTTTTGGATTAGGTTCAGTTATTGTTGCATTTACTGGTGATGCAGCACCAACTTTAACATCACTCGCTGATTGGTTATCAATTGGATTAGTATTTGGACTTATGGCATTAGCAGCTATTTATGTATTTGGTAAAATATCTGGATGTCATTTAAGCCCAGGTGTTTCAATTGGATTATGGATTACAAAACATATTACTGGAAAAGAAACAATTTTATATATAATAGCTCAGTTAATAGGTTCTGTAATTGCAAGTTTATTATTATTCTTAATATTACCTCAAGCATCAATTGCATCAGCATTTGTAGCACCAAACCCTTCAATAGATTTAGTTGCGACATTTGTAGCTGAAGTAATTGGTGGATTTGCTTTAATGTTAATTATTATGGGAGTAGCTATTGATTCAAAAGCAGTTCCTGGTTTTGCAGGAATATCTATAGGTTTAACTGTTACAGCTCTTGTTGTATTCCTTGGACCAATTACAGGTGCAGGTATTACTCCTATTAGATACTTTGGACCCTATGTTTTTGCTGCAATATTTGGTAGCTCTTTAGTAGCACCAGTTCATGTGCTTTTACCATTATACTTTATTGCAACTATTGTAGGTTCTGTAATTGCAGCATTATTATATGCATACTTAGCTAAAAATAATGATGTTTGTGAGTTACCATCACCATATCAAAAATAAAATTTAATAAATTAAACTTTTTTTCTTTTTTTATAGTTGTACCTAATATTTTTTAATTAATTTAATATCTATATATAAATAAAACATGCATTTATATGAAAAAGTTTGGTAACACACTATAATATAGAAATATAACTATTTTAATTTTTTTAATAATTCAAAACTAGATTCTATAGAATTTTTATCATTAATCTCAATGACATAGTATATACCATCATAACTATTTTTTTCAAATAAATTTATAACTGTCTTAAAATCAATTGCACCATTACCTAAACCTAAGTGTGAATCTTTATCTTTAAAATTATCAGAGAGATGTATATGTTTAACTCTGTCAAAATATAATTCATTTTCTTGAAAACTGTTTATTAAAGAATGACCAACATCTAAAGTCATATACATATCAACATCCTCTAAAAAATTATTCAACTTATAAATATCTTGATAAATCAATGTTTCAACATTAAGCATATTTTCAACAGTAACACTAACACCATTATCTATTCCATAATCTAGCTTTATCCAACTCTTTCAACCCCTTGTAATCAGAACACTAACACCATTATCTATTCCATAATCACAGCATTCAATTAAAGACTTTATACAATTATCTAAAATTTTTTCTTCACATGGAGGTTGTTGTTACTCATCCTTCTGGATTAACATATTTAAAAGATTACTATCAATTTTATTTGCAAGATCTATAAATTTTTTAATTTCATCAATAGAAGCTTTACAAATAAACTCATTTAATGAAGCTAGATTAATATCAGTAGTTGAAGAATGAATAGAGTATTTAAAATCAAATGTCTCAATTAGATCATTATTCTCCTGATTAGTAGGATACTCATTAACCAGTTCAAAATACTCAAAATTTAATTTTCAGCTATTTCTAATGTATATTCTAAGTTTTTATCAAATAATGATAATGATGAAATACTAATTTTCAAAATATCCCCTAAAATAAATATAAAAATAAAAAATAAAAAAATTAAAAAAAAAAGAAAAAGGAATTATGATTCTTCAACCATAATCAGTTTACCTGATGAAGGATCTTTATACACTTTACCCATTTCAGTATAACCTTCTCCAGAGCTATTAGATGTTTCAGGAGTATCGTTTAATTCTTGTCCCTGATTAACTTCAGTAGCTTGTTTCATAGCTTCCATAGTTTCTTGTTTTTCTTGTTGAGTCATATCTGAGAAAACTACACTTTGCATATTCCAACTCATTACAAGAAAGATTAATAATCCCACTGATATAACAAGCATTGCATCAACAAGATTAGTTGTACCTGCAAGAGGATCTTGATCATCAACTTGTGATCTTCTTCGTCTGTGATGTTTTCTAACCATTAAAATCACTATTACTTCTTCATGAAATCTAAAACAGAATCAACTAATGCATCTAAATCAGAAATATATTCTTCATACCATCTTTTTCTAATTTTAGATATTACATAAGCTAAACCACCAGCACCAATACCTACAACAGTTGTATCAAAAGCAACAATAATAGCATCAGCCAATGTATTAATATCTCCACTTCCAAGAGCTGCAAGACCAGGACCCATAGGAATTAAAGTACCCATTAAACCTAAAGTAGGACCAACACGAGTAATAATATCAGTTTTTTCTAAAGTCTTATCGATTTTATTTTCTTCATCTTCAATTAATTTACGAGCTAAAGCTTCCCTATTATCATGATCTAAATCACTAGAATCAGCTACTTCATATAAAACCTTTTTTTGTGAATTAGGAATTTCAGAATTTTCAACAATATTTTTTATTTCATCACTAGATTCTGCTTTATTAATATCAAAAATTATATCCCTAATTCTTGTAACAGGGATATTTTTTCTAGAAGTATATTCTGAGATTAAGCCACCAGCTATTATAACAGTAGCCACAATTATAACAAGTAAAAGTATAATAACAGGAATAAGAAAGCTCTGTGAAATAGCATTCAATGCTCCAGTTAAATATTCTCCACCAGGAATTACAGATGTCATTTTTTTATCACCAAATTAAAATTATTTAAAAAAGTTATCATTTTTTTTATTTAAAAATATACCAACTACCAAAAGAATAGCTATAAAAATTAATATCATAACAATAGATCCTGTAGATGCTATGTTTATAGAACTCATATCTTTGCCCATTACACTCGCTAAATTTGGTAAAACAATTGAGGATAATAAGAAATAAATTCCTAAAAATAGCATAAAATTACCAAGAATTATTGGATAAGGTTTATTAATATGTTTTATAATGGTATTAGATGCAAAATATGCAATAACTATTGTAGCTACTAATGCAAGTGCAACATATTGACTAAGATGAAAAGGACCAAGTCCTATTGTTGGAGCAACAAGAAGAATACTTACAATAATTGAACCAAAACAACAAGGACATGGAGCAATTACAGCTAAACAAGTTGCTGTTGTAGTATTCCTTTCATTAACTTTCCATTCACGAATAGTAAAAACTCCTGCTATAATCATTATTATAGCCATTACTAAAAAGAATACAACATTATAATCATAAATTGCCGATGTTAACTCATCAGCAAAAAAAGATGAAATTCTCGCAATTATTAAAACACCTGCACCATAACCTGCGCAAATCAAAGCTAAATATTTTTTTTCTAAATTAGCTAGTCCTGATGCAAGCCCTATTTTAATCCCAAAAACTAATACAGCAGAAAGAATCCCTAACTGCCATAATAGGCTTATCATATCCATAATTTTTCCTCCCTATTTTTAAGCATTATTAATAAAAATAACTACATTCATTATATTTAATTTTTTATTATATAAAATTATTTGATTTTATATCAAATTGAATGAAAATAAGGCATATTATCAAAAATAAAATTAAAATTAACTTTAATAATATATAAATAATATTTAAAAATCAGAAATATTTCTCTGATTTTTTATTTTTAATAAAATCAAAAATAATTAACAATAAATGAATATATTATTCCTAAAAGAGTAATATTTTAAGAAATAGATTATTTTGAATAAAAAATCCTCCAAAGGATTATAATCTTTTAAATCATACTTACTAACTATTTTAATCACCCTTGTCTAACCAATAGATATATTATTAAAAAAAAGCAATAAATGAAAGCTTTATTAAATATAAAAGCACTATTACACATTATAGTTGATTACCTAATATTTTTTAATTAATTTAATATCTACATATAAATAAAACATGCATTTATATGAAAGAGTTTAGTAACACACTATAATTAAAAAAAATATACACAAAACAAAATTTCAAGAAGAAAACAATTAAAAAAAAGAATACTATGTAGATTTAAATTTCAAGAAGAAAACAATTAAAAAAAAAATACTATGAAAATTAAATTCTTATTATCTTTAAATCAAAAAAGTTAACTTATAAATTTCTTAAAAAATTCTTCTAAAACTTCATCATCTAGTGGTGTAGGTGTAGAATAGTTATTATAATTTAAAATATCTTGAGCCAGCTTTTCATATTCTTTAGTCTCATCTGAATCAGCATATTTTTCAACAACAGTTTTTGCATCTAATTCACTAATTTGGATTAATTCACTTCTATTAATTTTACCAATAATTTTAGTATTAATTAAAGAAGAAAATTCCTGAACAATTTCATCTTCATTACTTGTTCCTTTAGAATTTAAAATGATTCCTGATAATTTACTTTTAAGTTTTAAAATTCCTCTTGAAATATTATTAGCTGCATATAAAGACATATATTCACCAGATGTCACGATAAATGTTTCATCTGCATACTTTTCTCTTAATGGAACAGAAAAACCTCCACAAACAACATCTCCTAAAACATCGTAAATAATAACATCAAAATTCTCTGAAAAAACATCTAAGTTTTCAAGGCGTTTCATAGCAACTATAACACCTCTTCCTGCACAACCTATTCCAGGCTCTGGACCCCCACTTTCGACACATTGAATACCATTGTACCCTTTAAAAATTAAATCTTCTTTTTCAGGTTTTTTATTTTCTTTTAAAGTATTTACAACTGTTGGAATCCTCTTACCACATAATGTTCTTGTAGTGTCTGCTTTAGGATCACATCCAATAACTAGTGTTTTAAGTCCTTGTTTTGCATAAATAGCTGCAATGTTAGAAACTGTTGTGCTTTTTCCTATTCCACCTTTTCCATAAATAGCTATTTTTTTTGTCATTAAATCACGTTTTTATTGATATACTCTCTGAGTGATTATTTTATGAAGTTTCACTCGGAGATTCTTGCTCTCTATTATAAGCTACAGTTTCTTGTTTAGATAGAACTAATGTTCTATAGTAACGCAAGCTTAAATTCCTACATGTCCTGTAGTACATTTATTATTCATTCGGATAGCTTCATTAAGAATGTTAATAGATGCATTAATATCTCTATCATGTTTTGTCCTGCATTCTGGACAAGTCCATTCTCTTATTGTTAGTGTTAAATCTTCTTTTTTGTATCCACATTCACTACAAAGCTTTGATGATGGGAAAACTTTACTTATTTGTATAGATTTTTTACTATACCATTGGGCTTTGTATTTTATCATGTCAATAAGTTTTGACCATGATATTTGGCTTATACTGTGACTTAATCGTTTGTTTTTTATCATGTTCTGTACTGATAAGTTTTCTAAGCCGATTAAATCAAAATTTTCGATTATTTTTGTGGATAGTTTCTGATATTCATCGTTACGGATATCGATTGATTTTTGGATTATTTAACAACTAAACTAAAAATTAACCGATTATAAGTTAAGTAATTGGTTGAATATGAATCTGTTGTATCCAAAATTCTCGTATAATTTATCTTGCAAGGATTTATTTGGATATATCCTAATTTTATAGGATTTCACTACTGTTTTCATAGTCTTTTTTGTTTTTGTATGTATTTTGTCACAGTTTCTAAGTTTGCTCCATCAGTTGTAGATATGAAGTATCCTATTTTCCAAAAGGATTCTTTCCAAAGTTTTTTCCTAATCTCAGGATATTCTTTTTTTATTAAACGGCTACTAGCTGATTTGTAAGCATTTATGAATTTTAATAGTTGTGTTTGAGGTTTAGTTTTAAATAACAAATGTATGTGGTCTAATTCAAAATTAGATTCTTCTAAAACTATGTCAAAGTTAGAAGCATTCTTATTAAATATTTCAATGAGTCTATTGAATATTTCAGGAGTTATTACTTGTCTTCTGTATTTAATTACAAGCACCATATGATATGTCAACTTATATACTGAATGTTGATTTTTATCTAAGTCATGACCCATAAGTACTTATGTTTATTTTAAACTATTTAAAACTTTTGATTCAAACCATGATACTGAAATTCATCTATGACTGAAATATTTCATTAAGATTCAGTTATAGTAATTCTTTCGGGTCTAAGATAAAATTTAGAAAAAAATTAATCAAAACGAGGAATTAATTTATATACAAAATCATTTTCACGGACTTTATTGTCCATTGCAATAGCTATATTTAAACCTTTTTTAGCTTTTTTAATTTTTTCACCATTAATTTCCATAGAATTTATAATTTGATTTATAGATCCTGTAGTTTTTCCTTGAATCATAATCTCATCACCTATAGATATATCATCCCAGATTTTTAACTCTGCAACTTTAATTTTAGAAAAATAATTAACAACTTTACCAATATCTTTTTTTATAAATTTAGACTGATTTTCTTCACTTGTTTTATAAGGAATATTAAAATAGAAACCTGTATCAAATCCACGATTAAATACTTTTGATAATTCCTGATTCCACTTTGGATTAAATTTATATTTAATTTTATTTTCTAAATAAGAATCAATAGCTTCTCTATAAACTTTAACTGCTGTAGAGGCATAATCTGGTGAACGCGCTCTTCCTTCAATTTTAAAAGCATCAACACCACTTTCAATAATTTCAGGAATATGTTCTATCATGCTTAAATCTTTTGGAGAGAAAAAATTAGTTCTATATGTATCATCAAAAGATTCAGATATAATGAATTCTTCATTGTCAAGTTTAAAATTATTTTGAACTAAATCATTTTTATCTTCTTTAAAGTTTAAGATCCATTCCTTTCTGCATGGTTGAAGGCAATCACCACAGTTTGCAGATCTATTATATAAACCATAACTTAAAAAACAACGACCAGAAATAGCCATACACATTGCACCATGAATAAAAATCTCTGTTTCAATTGGAGATTTTTTAGCTATCTCTTTAATTTCACTTATATTCAATTCACGAGATAAAATAGCTCTAGATGCACCTAATTTTTTTAATGCTTTTAGAGAATAGCTATTAGAAATATTTTCTTGAACACTAATATGAGCTTCTAAACCATGAGATCTAACTTCTTCGATTAATCCAATATCTGCTAATATAACACCATCAATATTAGATGATGCAATATCTTCCAATTTAGATAAAAATTTATTAATATCTTCTTCTTTTAATAATACATTAGAACATAAATAAACTTTAGAATAATAATCACTAGCTATTTTAGATACTTCTTTTAAATTATTTATTGAAAAATTATTTGCATTAGCTCTCATGTTAAAATCATTTAGACCAATGTATACAGAATCAGCACCACTATCTAAAACAGCTCTAAGAGATATAAATCCTCCTGCAGGAGCAAGTAATTCTACCATAATAAATCATTAAAATTTATAGTATGTTTCAGGGTCTAAATTTTCAGGAATTTCAGTTGGATATTCTTCTGTAATACATCCAAGACATAAATCTTTCTTATCTATACCGATTGATTTAATAAGCTCATCTTGTGGAATGTAGTGAAGAGAATCAACACCTAATTTTTCCTTAATTTCTTCAACATTATAATTTGCAGCTATTAATTCTTTTTTAGATGCCATAGCTACACCATAATAACAGGGTGCAATAACTGGAGGACAAGCAACTAAAAAATGAATTTCTTTAGGATTAGCTTCTTTTACAACCTGAATTAAAGATTCTGAAGTTGTACCTCTTACAATACTGTCATCAACTAAAACAATCCGTTTATTCTTTAATGTTTCTTTCATAGGATTAATTTTAAGTTTTACAGCAATTTCACGTTCTTCTTGAGTAGGCATAATAAAAGTTCTACCAACATACCTATTTTTAATTAATCCCTCACCATAAGGAATATTAGATGCTCTAGAATAACCAATAGCTGCAGGAATAGATGAATCTGGTACTGGAACAACTAAATCTGCATCAATAGGAAATTTTTCATATAATGCTTTTCCCATATTTAATCTAGATTCATAAACATTTTTTCCATCAATGGTACTGTCTGGTCTTGCAAAATAAACATATTCAAACATACAATGAGACTTTTTAGTAGTTTTTGCAGAATCTAAAATATGACTATTGATTTTATTATCTTTAAAGTAAATAATTTCCCCAGGTTCTATATCTCTAATAAATTCTGCATTTATTACATCAAAAGCAACAGTTTCAGATGCAACAATATATTCATCATTTTTTTGAGCAATAGCTAAAGGTTTAATACCTGCAGGATCTCTAATTACAAATAAATCATCATTAATTAAAATTACTAATGAATAAGATCCCATAATAATGTTTGTTATAGATTTTATTGATTTTAAAATATCATGATTTTTATTGAACTCTTTTTTAAGTAATGTACAAATTACTTCTGAATCTGCACCATCTTCTCCTAATTTAAATTCATATCCTTCTTTTATTAACTGTTTTCTTAATAAATGAGAATTTATAATATCTCCATTATGAGCAACAGCTATAAAACCATTATTAAAACTAGTAACAAAAGGCTGAGAATTTTCTAATTTTGATTTTCCAGTAGTAGAATATCTAACATGCCCAATTCCAACGTTACCTTTTAAATTATTTATTTCATAATTTTTAAAAACATCAGTAATTAAACCCATACCACAATAATAATTAATTCCTTTTAATTGATTATGTGTTGCAATTCCTGCTGATTCTTGTCCTCTGTGTTGCAAAGCATACAAACTATAATAAATTTTTGATGAAACATCATCAGAAGGATTTTTTGAATGAATCCCCACAATACCACATTTATCTTTCAAGTTATAATCTCCATTATAAAAATATTTAAAAAGATTTAGTGCTCTTTAAAAATAATATTACTCTTTTAAGAGCATTATATAAATATAAGTATTAAAATTATTATTAAAGTTGCCTATACAATAAAGCACAAAAATATACAATAATACACAAAACAATTAATTATAAAATTAATTTAAATATAAATCAAATGAATATTATAAAATATTAAGTTTAAATATACTTATACAATGAACAATTAAAAAATTGAAGACTAATATAATTGTTAAAAATAAAAATATAACTTTAAAGACATTATTATTTTTATTATAAAATAAGAAAAAATATAATAGATTAAAAAAATTAATGTAATTTCATATACAAACATCATTATTAATTTTTTTATGCCAATTCCAAGCAGACTCAACAATAGTATCTAAATCATATTTAGGATTCCAATTTAGGGAACTCTTAATTTTATTAAAATCAGCTATTAAAATATCAGGATCACCATCTCTTCTTGGAGAGATTTCAACATTAAAATCAATACCAGTTATTTTTTTACAAGTATTAATAACTTCTTTAACAGAAAATCCATTTCCATTTCCAAGATTAAAGATATTTGAACTATTATCATCCTGTAAATATTCATATGCTTTAATATGGGCATCAGCTAAGTCATTAACATGAACATAATCTCTAATACAAGTCCCATCTTGAGTATTATAATCATCACCAAAAATAGAAATACTATCTCTTTTACCAATAGCTGCATCTAAAATTAGTGGAATTAAATGTGTTTCTGGAACATGTGCTTCACCTATTTCTAAATCAAAATCACAACCTGCAGCATTAAAATATCTTAGAGAAACGTAATTTAAATCAGATTTTTCTAATGCTCTTTCAACATTTAATTTAGATTGTCCATAAGGATTAATTGGTTTTAGTGGGTGATTTTCAGGAATAGGAGTAAATTCAGGATTTCCATAAACTGCAGCAGTAGATGAAAAAATAAATTTATTTACTTCAAATTTCTTCATTACTTTTAAAAGATTTAAAGTATTTTTAAAATTATTTTTTAAATACTTTGCAGGTTGTTTTACAGATTCACCAACTGATGAAAAAGCAGCAAAATGAATAACTCCTTCAATGTCATATGAATTGAAAAGGTTTTTTAAATCATCATAGCTACCAAAGTCACAGTTTACAAATTCACCCCATTTAACAAAGTTTTCATACCCTTTAGATAAATTATCTAAAACAAGAGTATCATAACCTGCAGAATGTAAAGCTTTATTAGTATGAGAACCTATATAACCTGCTCCACCAGTAACTAAAATCATAAAAGCACCTTAAATTAATTTTCCAAGTTTAAGTAATGCTTTTGGTGAAACTTTTACTAAATTTTTAACGATTTCAGTTGTAGATATCTTTTCAAAATCCATATCTTGGAAAGCATCTGCAATAGAGTCTAATTCATCATCAGGTAAGGATAATGCATATTCTTTAACTTTAAGATATTTATGCATCTCTTTTCCAAGCTCTTTATCAACTATTTCTTCATATTCTTTTAAGAATTTAGAAGAATAATCTCCTTCTTCAATGGAACGAGCAGCAACTTGACCAGCATACATTCCACCATTCATACCACTAATTATTCCACCACCAGTTAAAGGATTAACCTGACCTGCAGCATCCCCACAAACTAAAATATTATCTCCATAAAGGTCTTTAACAAGCCCCCCAACAGGATCTCCACCAACATTAAGTTCAACAGCTTGAGCATTTTGAGTTGCAGGACAATTAGCTACAAATTCTTTTAGATGTTCATACGCACTTTTATCAGTATCTTCTGCTATTACAGCTAAACCAACATTAGCTATATCATCGTCTTTTGGAAAAATCCAAGCATATCCTCCAGGAGCACATGAACCAAAGTAAAATTCAATAATATTTTCTCTTTCAAATTCTACCCCACACATTTCAAACTGTATGCCGGATTCCATATTTTTTGCTTTAGTTACATTTTTAAGTCCTGCCCAACGAGAAACATGAGATTCTGGCCCATCAGCAGCTATTATAATTTTAGCTTTAATCTCAAATGATTCACCCATATGCTCACAAGTAAGGATTACAGAATCTCCTTCTTTTTTAAGAGACTTAGCTAAAGTTTTAATTTTTATTTCTGCACCTTCACGTGCTGCATCCATTGCCATAAATTTATCAAATACTTTTCTCTCTAAAGTATAACCTGTTTCTGGAAGTTCAATTTCTTCTGTAGTTAACCATACATCAGTTCCACTAGGAGAAACTAATCTACAACCATCAATTTTTTTAGCAATATACTTAGGATTAGGAGTAATACCTAAATTTTCTAATCCATTATTAGAAATTCCTTCAGCACATCTTTTAGGTGAACCAATTTCTGATTTTTTATCTATTAAAATTACTTTAGCTCCACCTTTAGCTGCATGTTTTGCTGCACTTGATCCTGCAGGTCCAGCTCCTATAACTAAAACATCTGTTTCTATCATATTAACAACCTATTCCATTTCTAAAGCATTTAAAGGACATGCTTTTACACAAATTTCACATCTAGAACATTCTTTTTCATCAAAAACTAAAGAATATTCTTTTACTTCAATTATATTTTTTGGGCATATTCCAGCACATTCACCACAATAAGAACACCAATCTTTAACTATCATAATATCTCCAAATAATAAAATAAACAATATATTCATTAAAAAATTTGATTTTATACTATTTAAAAGTATCTAAATTTATAATTATTCTATAATTAAAAACAAATTTTAAAAATATTGTCTATAAACAAAATTTGATTTTATACTATTTAAAAGTATCTAAATTTATAATTATTCTATAATTAAAAACAAATTTTAAAAATATTGTCTATAAACAAAATTAGATTTTAAAATTTTTAAAAAATTATTAAACGGAGAAAAACCTCATAAAGAGGTTTTTAGTATATATAATGAGGAAAAAAATTTGTTTTCTCGATTTATCTTTTTTAAATGAGGTTGTTTGAGATTAAAATGAAGTGTGTGTTTAAATTCTTTCGTGTTTATGGCTTCAAGGGTAAGAATTTTTTTATGCTGAGCATTTTTCTAATCTCAAACAATAGCTATTATAACTTTTTTAATATATAAAGTTTATTAATTTTTTAAAATAAAGTAATACTTATTTATTATAAAATATACTTTTAGTATTACAAAAAATTTAAAACAATTATGGGAAAATATTCTTTTTGAGAAACAGATTTATTTTATAAACAAGAATAGTAAAAATCTAATATAATGATACAATCAAATATATTAATAATCAACTAAAAAAAATAATAAAATTAAGAAGATCCAATAAGAAGAATAGGAATATCAGAATTTTTAATAACCCTACTTGCTACACTTCCAAAATGATTTTCTAGTTCTTTATTTTTAATTTCATCTTTTCCTTTAGAACTTATAATAACTAAATCAGTCCCAGATTTTCTAATAATTGTTTTCATGTCTCTTAAAGGATCACCAGTAATTAAATGTTCAATAACATCAATATTATGAACCTTAGCTTTATTAGTTACATTAGCTAAAATATCATCACCAGAATCCTCATCATCAGTATATGAATTTTTAGAAAATTCTTCTAATACATGTACAGCAATAATCTTAGAATTAAATTTTAAAGCCATTTCAATAGCTATTTCAATAGCTTTATCATTATATTTAGAACCATCAACAGGAACCATAATATTTTCAAACATTATCTAACCCTCAATTAAGTAATCTGCTTTACAAAATTCTATAAACTCTTTAACAATATCATCAGAAGTACCATCTTTTAAAATATGACCATTATCCATAAATATTGATCTATTACTTAATTCTTTTATAAAATCAGTATTATGTGAAACCATAACAGTTGTAATTTTTAAATCAACAGAAGTTTTCTTTAATGAATTGGTTACAGTTCTTAAAGTTATAGGATCTAAATCACCAAATGGTTCATCTAAAAGTAAAATCTTTGGATTTGAAATTAACACTAAAGCAAGCATAACTCTAACTTTTTGACCACCAGATAATTCATAAGATTTTCTAGATAAAATATCTATAGGTAAATCTAATTTTTCAAAAATATCTTTAACTGCTTCCTTAGTAGCTGATTCAGGAAATTTAGGGAATAATTCATCGAGAATATCTGGTATTAAACCAATTTGTTCAAGTCTTGCTCTTGCCTCATTTTCAGGTAAATCAATAAGTAAATATAAAGAATCTAATAATTCATCATTTAAATCTAATTCTTCTGCTCTTTTTCGAGCATTTTTAACAATTTCTTGATTTTTATAACCTAATTTAACAGCTAATTGATCTAAAACAGTCGAATAATGAGATAATGCAAATTCTTGATGCATAAATCCTAATCTTGACCTAATTTTCATCCTATTTAAACCAGGAATAGCTATTCCCACCCATTCATCATTTAATTTATATTCTATTTCTCCATCATCAGGATAATCAAGTCCAGCCATCAGCCTAAGTAAAATAGTTTTTCCTGCACCACTTGGACCTACTAATGATAAAATATTTTCTTTTTGAACTTTAAAATTAATATCTTCAATTTCTAAAACTTCTCCACCAGTAAGTAAGAAAAATCTTTTAAAAATATTCTGAACATTAATAATATCTTTATCTTTTGATATATTTTTAATATCAACTATTGGATCCATTTCAGATAAGAATTCATCTGTAATTTCATTTGCATTTCCTTCTTTTATAATTTTCCCATCGTCCATTAATAATACTCTGTCTGCTAAGTATTTATGAACTTCAGGTAAATGAGATACAATAACAACAGTAATATTCAACTCTTTATTAATCCTTTTAACAGAATCTAAAATTTCTTGCTTGGTTTTTGGGCAAGCCATTGTCGCAGGTTCATCTAACAATAAAACTTTAGGTTTTTTAGCAAGTTGACGTGCCATAATAAGCCTTTGTTTTTCTCCACCACTTAAAACAGGTGCATAATGATCTGATTTATCACTTAAAGAAACATATTCTAAAATTTTATCAGCTTCTTCTCCAAACATACTTTCTGCTTCATCAAAATCCGTTGATGCTTCATCGTTATATAAAACACCATATAATTTTCTTAAGACATTTTGTTTAACAGTTTCAGGCCAAAGACCAAAAGAACGTTGAAGATGAATAGCTGTTTTCTTTTTTAACATATTATAATATAATTGTGTTGAATCCTCTTTAACTGATATATCATCAATAGAAATAGTACCTTCATCTATTTTTTCAACACCTCTTAAAACTCTAAGTAAAGATGATTTACCAGAACCACTTTTTCCAATAATACCAAGTATTTCACCCTCTTTAATATCAAGATTAATATTTTTAAGTGCTTGAATTTTACCGCCATCATCTAATTCATAAGTTTTACTCACATTCTCTAATTTTATCATTAAAAAACCTACCACTTTCCATATTTAAAATTATTTTTAATATCATATTTATGTATTTGCAAGAAATCAATATTTCCAAACCCATTCTTTTGTATCACTACTATAATCAGCACCTATTTCAAAATGATATTTAGCTATTCCTAAATCAATTTTTGTATAAAACCCAAATGAAGTTTCAGCTCTAACAACACCATCACTTAGTAAATTAAATTTAAACCTTTGCTGATTCATAGCTGTTGGAGCAAGTTGTGCAGCTTTCAAGCCTCTTTCAAACCAATCAGGCATTTCACCTTTAAATTTAGCTAATTTATTAATTGTTTTTGATTTATGAGCTTTTCCTTCATTTTCACCATATCCAATAGCTATTACAATAACAAGTTTTTCATCATCATTAATTTCTACATTTACCTTATTTTTATCATAAGTCATAGCTACCCAACATGTATTTAAACCAAGTTGAGTTGCTTTTAAAACTACTTTTTCTCCATAAAAACCTGTATCAGTATCAGTGTATGGACATTTCCTAGCAACAATAGCTATGTAGTTTTTAACGTTTTTAAATATACCAAACTTTGCAAAAATACCACTTTTAAAAGCTTCTTCCTCATTTAAAATAAGCTGCATCTTTAATCCACTTTCTCTATTACACTCTCCAATAAAAGATTTTAATTCTTCTTTTATTTCACCTTCAATTTTTTTATCTGTGTACTCTCTTACTGAATGTCTTTTTTCCATAGCTTCTAATAAATCCATAAAAATCCCATAATGAAGTTTTTAACTTATATTTAATATTTATAATTAATAATGGTTATATTTAATCTTTTATCAAATTTTTAATTTCATTATAAACTGTTAAAATGTCTTTATCTGCATTAATACATTTCCAATTATTAATAACTTTTAAAGATTTATTTCGAGCTTTAATTAAAGATTCTTTATTCTCAAACATTTCTTCTTGCTCATTTCTAGAAGACAACCTTTCAAGAGATATTTCAGGAGAAACATCTAAAAAAAACATATTCTCTGATACAGGCAGTAATATACACACAATTTTATAAATTAAAAGATTAATATAACTAGGTAAATATACAACAGCTATTGTATATCTTGAAAAAATTAAAACATCTACATCTTTTCTTTTAAAATACTTATTTACAGAGGAAATAACATCTATTCCATAAAAAACAGCTGCTTTGAGGTGATTAATTTTTCCTTTTTTAAGTAAAGCTTCTTTAGATTTTAAACCATATTTTGTATCAGTTGATGGATGAGATCTTAATACAACTTCATAACCTTCTTTTTCAAAGGCATTTTTTAAAAGTCTCGCTTGAGTGTCTTTTCCAGCACCATCTAATCCATCAATAACAATGAATTTCATGAAATCCCCATAAAGAAAAAGTAAAGAATAGCTGTTATAGAAGGTACAGTTAAATTATCTAAACCTTTAAAACTAATCGCTTCTGTTATTGTAGCTATTAAACTAATAATAAAAATAACTATCATATTTATATTTCCAATTGGATAATTTAAAAATGAATAATACATCAATATCAAATAACTTAAAATAAATGTTACAATAAACATTGCAAGTGATCCTTCAAGAGATTTTATATCTTTTGTTAGAGAAAATTTATTCTTACCGTATTTTTCACCAATTAATGATGCAAAACCATCTCCATAAACCATTGGAGCCATTGCAAGTCCAACAATCCATAAATTTTCATTAAAAATAAAAATTAGTATTGTCCAAATTCCAGCATAATACACAAGACCTAAATCATGCCCTGAAGAGCTAACAATATTATTAATTTTAAAAGGAGAATATTTAGAAATTAAAAATGCTCCAATTGTAATAGGAATTGTAAGATAATACACCATTACTAATGGATTTGTAAAAAATGGCATAATAAAAATCATATTACCTACCATTATATGTACAAATTTACGTTTTATGAATTCTTTATTATTTATAAATTTTTCAGAAATAATAAAAACTAAAATTACGTAAAGATATACAATTATTAGTAAAATAATATCTATAAATTCCATTATACCAACAAAAATTAATTAATATTATAAAACTCAGTGTATTTAGAATTTCTTTCAATTGGTTTCCTACCTAAATCTTCAACAATATGACATAATTGATCAATAGATGCATTAACACCATCAGGAGCACCAGAAGCAGCAGATAATTCATCATAACCTAAAGTACCACCTAAATCATTTGCTCCTGCAGTTAAAGATATTTGTGCAAATCTAAAACCCATTTTAACCCAAGAAACCTGTATATTAGGAATCAAATCTCTAAACATTAATCTAGCTACAGCATACAATCTTAAATCCTCAGTTCCAGTAGCACCTAAATTTTTATTTGAATTTTTAAAAATTGGTGCATTCTCATACATAAAAGTCATAGGTATAAATTCTGTAAAACCATGAGTTTCTTCTTGAATATTTCTTAAAATATCTAAGTGCTCAACACGTTCATCACTTGTCTCAACATGACCATACATCATTGTTGCAGAACTTGGAATACCATTTTCATGAGAACTTTTAACAATATCAATCCAATCAGCAACGTTTACTTTTGAAGGACAAATAATTTCACGTGACCTATCTGTTAAAATTTCAGCAGCAGTTCCAGGTAATGTATCTAATCCAGCTTTTTTTAAAGTTTTAAATGAATCATCAATGTTCATTTCTGATTTTAAAGATGCATCCCTAATCATCGTTGGTGAAAACCCATGAATTGCAACTTTAGGAAATTCATCCTTTAATAAATTAAGTAAATCTTCATAATATTCAATATCAGCATTAGGTAAAACACCACCCATTAAACAAAATTCACGAGCTCCATTTTCATAAGCTTCTGTTCCTTTTTCTATGATTTCATCATCACTTAAAATATAAGCATCAGGATCATTTAACTTACGAGCAAATGCACAAAAACCACATTGAACAGTACAGACATTTGTAAAATTAATATTACAATTATTAATAAAAGTAACGTCATCCCCAACAATTTCCTCTCTTAAATAGTCAGCTGTTGCAACTAATGCAAATAGATCTCTACCCTTAACATTAATTAAATAATTTGCCTCTTCTTTAGAAATAGCTTCATCAATAGCTTTTTCTAAAATTTTTTGAGTTTTTAATGAAATCTGCAAGTTATCAAACATAAATTATCACTATAATATAAATAATCTAACTTTTTTATTTATTATACTTTAATAGAAAGAATTAGTATTTAAAATTAATTATTATAGTAAAAAGAATTAAAATATTATTATTTTTAAATTAGTTTTGTGGTCTTAATTTTAATATTAATGGTTCGATTTATGATATTTAATTAAATTCATAGAAAATATAATATTAGATTAAATAATATTATACATATGGAAGAATTAAATTTTTTAGAAGAAAATACTTTAAAAAAGAAAGCTATTATATTTTTACATCCTAAAAATTTAGCTAATTGGATTTGGAGCAAACAATTAAATGTATTTAAAAATTATCATACTATTTTTCTAGATTTACCTAATCATGGAAAAAATAAGAATAATTCTAAATTTACAGTTAAAGAAACTGTTGAAACACTTAAAGATTTTATTTTAAACTTAAAAAAAGAAGAAGTGAATTTAGTTGGAATCGGTTTAGGTGGCCAAATAGCTATAAGTTTAATATCTAAATACCCTAATTTAATAAATAAAACAATTATAAGTGGTGTTGATGTAAGTTTAAAAGAAGATAAAACTTCTTATGAAAATTCAATTGTACAAGTTTTAAGTGATACAAAAGAAATTTTAGATAATAAAAAAGAAGGTTTTTTAACATTTGCATACCTTAGGCATTTTGGTATTAAAAAAGATTACTACGATGACCTATTTAATACATTTAAAAATCAAGATTATGAAAATTTAAAAAGAATTAGCTTTGAATCTTTGAATTATTCCCTTGATTTTAATCCTAAAAATAATTCTAAAGAAATTCTTCTCTGTTTTGGTTCTTATGATACTATATGGTGTAAATCTTCAGCACATGATATAAAAAAATTATATCCTAATACTCATATTATGAAAATTGATAATGCAGTGCATCTTTGGAATATAAGAAATTCTAAAAAGTTTAATAATATCATCCTAGATTATTTAAAGTCTCATAATAAATCTTCATTAAAAAACTAGCAAGAGAAACTATATCTTGACGATGATGTTCTATAATTGGTATTACAGGACCAATATTATTTTTATTTAAATATGTTTCATAATAATCTGGTATTTCAGAACCTGGAACATCATTTTCACGTTTCATATTAAAAATTTCTTTTTCTATTGTAGTTAATTTACAATTAGGTAATTTATTTTTCCATAATGATCTTGCAGGATGCACTAAATCAAAATGAGCATGGTTTAAATTACAATCTAAATTATAATAGCTAGCTCTGTTTTTAATAAAAGGAATATCAAAACTTGCACCATTAAAAGTTACATGAATTGAATCTTCATCAATATGTGATAAATAAGAAGATATTACAGATTTTTCCTGACTTTTATCTTCTAGAAAATACTGACTCGTTATTATATTATCTTTTTTAATTTCAGCCACACCAATTAGAATAATTGGACAATTCAATAAACCTAATGTTTCAATATCCATAAATTTAAAGTTTTCAGATTCCACAAGAGATAAAGATTTTATAAGATTGTCTTTACACTCTTTTGAATATTTATTTTCCTTTAATAATTTAAAAATCTCAAAAAAAGAATTATTTTCTATAATATTTAATAATTTCTCAGCAGAATTAGAATAAGTTTTATGAGAAGATAAATCCTTAAGATCATTAAAACCTTTTTCTTTAAGTTTTTCTTCTTTACTTGGACCAACACCTGGAATTAATTTAAGATTTTTAGATAAATTCTCTTTAAAATTACATTCCATAATATGAAAATCGATTTTTTCTGAACTTGTAATTTTTAAATTAAATCCATAATCATTTTCGTTTTTTATTGAACCTTCAATATCATATAATGATTGGTTTTTATGTTTTTCTAATAATTCTTTTTTATAATCTTCAAAATGATTAAAACTAATATCTGAAGAATAATTTTTTGAACCCAATGAATTAGATAAGATTGAATTTAAAAATTCTTTATTTTCATTATTTTTCATTTTAGATCTTCTACTTTTTTATAAACATATATATTTATTAAAATTTAAACTATTTATTATTTCAAAAAATTAATTGTGGTAAAATAATGGATAAAAAACTCAAAAAATTTACAATAGCTAGTTCAATTATAGGGGATATTACAATAATTTTCTGGAAAAAAGAAAATGATATTATAGAAGAAATTATTTTATCTAATGAAACAGAAAATTCAGAAAAAATTGCACTTGAAAAATATGGTGAACTTGAAGAGGGTAAAGTTGAATCTTTTGATAAGTATTTAAATGATTATTTATCTGGTAAAAAAGTTGATTTTTCTCTAGATAATTTAAATTTAGAAAAATGTAGTGATTTTGAAAAATCTGTTTTAATAGCTGAATTTAAAACTGATTATGGTTCTACAAACACTTATAGTGAACTTGCAGAAAAAATTAATAATCCTAAATCTTCAAGAGCTGTTGGAAATGCATTGGCAAAAAATCCATTTCCTGTAGTTATACCATGTCATAGAACTATTAAAAAAGATAAAACAATTGGTAATTATACTGGTGGAGTTAAAACTAAAAAAAAGTTGTTAGAATTAGAAAAAAATAATATTTAGAAAAATTTATATTAATTTAATTAAAAAATTATTAAAAGCTTAGGGATTTTATGAAATTAAAATTAGCAATTATATATGGAATTTTATCATGGCTTTTAATTTATTTAATTTCCCTAAATTTAGAGCCATATTATATTGATAATAATCCTTATATTAATATATTTATTCCAATATCCACAATAATTGTTTCAATTATATTTGGAATATTATATATTCGTGAGTTCAATGAAAATGAAGTTAAAGAAGGTTTTATTTTAGGAATTATTTTTTTTATATGCGATTTATTATTAGATAATATTTATGTTTTAATTGTTGGAGAAACAGGAATTCTAAATAATTATCCATTACATATAATAAGCATGTTACTATTATTTCCTTTAATAACAACATTACTTGGTTACTTAGCTCATATGAAAATAGAATTAAATTAGGTGATAATATGATACCTGAAAATCATCCCCGTTATGAATCATTATTATTAAGAGAAAAAATCAAAAATGCATTTGAAGAAGGTTATTTAGCTGAATCTGGAATGATAGCTCATGGTAGAGGAGAAGCATTTGACTATTTTCTTGGAGAAGAAACAAATTATCCTGCAAAAAGGGCAATGTATGCTAGTGTAGCTCAACTATTACTTGCTAATAATCCAGTAATTTCTGTAAATGGTAATACTGTTGCTTTATCAATTGATGAAATTATTGAACTTGCAAGAACATTAAATGCTGAAATTGAAATAAATTTATTCTATAGAACAAAAGAAAGAGTTGAAAAAATAGTAGAGCTATTTGAATCTAAAGGATGGGAAAATATTTTAGGAGATAATAATGAAAAGCTAAAATATATTAATGACATTACAAGCCCAAGAGCTACTGCGAGTTCAAAAGGAATATATATTTCTGATGCTGTTCTGATACCTTTAGAAGATGGAGATAGAGCAGAAATATTATCTAAAACTAATAAAAAAATCATAACAATTGATTTAAATCCTTTATCTAGAACTTCACAAAAATCAGACATTAGTATAGTTGATAATATCTCAAGAGCTATACCTTTCATGAATAAAATAGCTAGAGACCTAAAAAATCAGCCAAAAGGAGTTTTAGAACAAATAATTGATGATTATTCAAATATTGATAATTTAAAAGAATCTTTAAGCTCATTTAAAATAACTGGGGATATTAAATGAATATTTTAGGTATTTCTGGCTTACCTGGATCTGGCAAAACTCTTGTATCAGAAATAGCTATTGAAAAAGGTGGAAAAATTGTAAGTATGGGAGATATAATAAGAGAAGAAGCTGAAAAAAGAAATGAAGATTCTTCTACAACAGCTATTAAATTAAGAGAAGAATCAGGACAATATATTGTTGCTGAACTTACAATATCTAAAATTAAAAAAATGAAAAATGAAAAATTAATAATAGTTGAAGGAATTAGAAGTCCCTTTGAAGTTAGTTTATTTAAAGAAAGTTTCCCAGATTTTAAATTAATATCTATATTTGCAAATAGAGATATAAGATTTAAAAGAGTTCAAAAAAGAAATAGAGAAGATGATTCAATAGATTATGATGAGTTTTTAAAAAGAGATAAAAGAGAGCTTAATTTTGGAATTGGAAATGTAATAGCTGAATCAGAAAAGCTTTTTATTAATGAAACAGATCTTGAAACATATGAAAATGATATAAATCAATATTTAGATGAACTTATTTCGAAATAAGTTCTGCTTTTTTAACTGTATAAACTCCATTATCAAAATTCCATTTCTTCTCAAAATCTAATATTTTAATTCTTTTTTTAAAAATAGGTCCATCTAAAACAAGTGTTTCTGCTTCTCCCCCTTCAAAAGCAAGATTAATATGGTGTTTTTCATTTATTTTTTTAAGCTCTTCAATAGCTTTTAAATCAATTTTTCGACCTAACCATGATTCATCTAATCCTTCTGCAAAAACACCAGAAATTATGAATTCAAAGCCTTCATTTATAATATATTCCATATACTCTTCTTCATTAACATGCCAAAAAGGAGAGATTATTTTTAAACCTATTTCATCACCTAGTTTTTCTATTCTAGATTTTTGATAAACTGAATATAGTGCTCCAGTATAAATTCCTTCAACACCTAAATTTTTAAGTTTCAAAAAAGCATCTTTTAAATCATCAAGTTCTTTTTCTTTAATCCCTTCTGTTTTAATTGTTAATAAAGGTATTTCAACAGCTTCTGAAATTAAATCTGTAATATTGATATTAGGAACATGAAACATATAAGATTCATCATTAGAAGATTTAACAGATAAAAGATAATTAACATTATCTTTATTTTCAATAGCTTTATATAAAGCCATTGTACTATCTTTTCCTCCAGAAAATAAAATAGCTACATTCATTGTTTATCTCTTATTAATCTTTTCATATACAAATCTTTTTACTTTTCTATAAAAAATAACTACATTATCAAAATATATACCAATAATAACTATTATTATACCAAAGACTCCTGAAAGAATAGTAAATTCTGTAAAATCTAACATATTACTTTGAGTTTTATTTATCGTATCTTCAACAGGACCACTAGTCTCAATTGGAACAATATTATCAGCTAATAAAATATCCTTAACATTTTGAACTTCTGATGATTTTACAACCACTACAATATTTACTTCACCATATGTTATTCCATCACCATAAACATTTTCAAACCAATCAGAAAAAGATTTTAAAGTTTTAAGTGGATCAGATCCATTTTTAATTTTAATATCAACTTTACCATTATTTGAAACATTCCAAGAAGTATAATTTTCATTAACATTTCCTAATCTACTATCAATCGACTCAACCTCTTCATCAGTTAATTTCCATAAATTAAATGTAATACCCGTAACATCAAAAGATTTAACCCCCTCAACATTAGATAGATTATTCTTCAAATTTTGTAATTTAATAGAAGATACTTCCAAATATAACGTTTCTTCATTTTCACTATTAAAACTCTCAAAAGTCCCCATAATTCCAGGCATAGATTCATAAATAGGATGTAAGAAAAACATCCCCCCTAAAGAACCGATAATAAAACTCGAAACAATAACTAAAATTATTTCTTTTTTACCAATTAATTTAGTTAGCATTCCCATTGAAAATACAACCAACATTAAAATAATAAATAAAACTATAAAAAAAATACAACTAAAGATGTCCATTCTATCTCCTAAATCAATTATTTTATTAGTTTTATATTAAAAATTTATCTTATATTAATATTTTTAATTAAGTTTGAAATTATGAAAAAATTAATTAACTTAGTTTTCAAATAGCTATTCCCTAATTAACATAGATTCCGACTGAACTTCCTAAAATAATCAGCTGGAAATTCTTGTTTTCTATAAAAGAAATTAATATAACTCTATAGTTTCAGAATTAACAGGAAAAGACACCGTTATTTTATTTAAACCTTTTTTTAGATACAATGATTCAGAAATATTATTATTTAGTGTAAATTCTTTATTGTTATATTTTAATGTTCCATCTTTAATATCAACAAAAGTATCTTTATTTAAATTTATAAAAATTGTTTTTTTAGAACCTTCTCCTTGATTATAAAGGTTATTAATAGCATCAACTAATTTTAAAATCTCATACTTGGTAGTTATTGCATCTTCTATTTCTATATTATTCTTTATAGATTCTTCTGTTAATGGTAATGTAAAAGTTATTAAAAAAATTAAAAATAATGAAAAAATCAATAAAAACTCAAGTGAAAGCTGTCCTTTCTCGTTTAACATAATATCATATTTGTAATTAATTTTAATGAATTTAATAATATTAAAATCATATCCCCAAAAATAATTGATATGATAAACCCTAAAAGAATTGAAGGAGCAAAAGGAAAAGCTTTTTTAATAGAAAAACTATTATTAATAAGCTTTTGTGAATGTAATATTTTTAAATGAATTAAATCATCTGAACTTATACCAGAAATGCTATCTGATTTAAAATAATAAGAATATTTAGAATCATCATTATTTATATAACAAGATAAATTTCCAAATCTTTCATTAATAGATTCAAAAATTTTAAAATTATTAAAATAATAATTATTTAAAACCATTCCTTCTTTTAAGTTCGATAAATTAGTTTCTTTATTAAAATTTTCTTTAATTAATATTTTTAAAAAATTGATATCTAAAAGAAGAGTTAAGTTATTTAGATTCAAATTAAACATTGAATTGTTTCGAACATTTAAAATTAAATAAAAAACTAAAAATGGAAATGAACATAGGATACTATTAATCATTATAGTTATTATAAATGGATATATAGCTATTTCTGGTAAAAAACCTGTTAAAAAAGATAGATTTACAGGAACTGGTATAGTTGATGCTATTGCAGTAAATAATTTTACATCACCACCACCCCAAATTTTTAATTTCCATGCAAGAAAAGATAATATAAATGTAAAAGTCATTAAAATTAAAGATAGACTTATCAATTTAAAGTCATTTAATATTAATGAAATAACCAAGTTATAAAATAAACCTAAAATTAGAAATGAAAAATTTAATCTATTTGGAATAATACCGTTCATACAATCAGAATAAGCAGCAATAAAAATAAACCCCAATGATATAATTGTTGGAATAATGAAAATACTATTATAATACATAATATATAATTATTAATCCATATATATTAATTAAATAGAAATTTAAAGAGTTTAATTTACTTAAAGATATAAAATTAAAATAAAAAAATAAAATTATTTATTTTTATAAAACTCAAATGCATTCCATAAATAGGAATAAAATTAAAATAAGAAAGTAAAATTATTTATTTTTATAAAACTCAAATGCAGCTTTTAAAAATGAATAGAATAATGGATGTGCCCTATTAGGTCTAGATTTAAATTCTGGATGGAACTGACAACCAACAAACCAAGGATGATTAGGTAACTCAATAATTTCAACTAAAAAATCATCAGGCGATGTACCAGAGACAATTAAACCTTTTTCAACAAGTTGATCCCTATACTCATTATTAAATTCAAATCTATGTCTATGTCTTTCTGAAATGAGTTCATCACCATAAGCTTCAAATGATTTAGTATTTTTCAACAATTTACAATCATAAGAACCTAAACGCATTGTACCACCCATATTATTAATTTTCTTTTGTTCTTCCATTAAATCAATAACTGGATATTTATTGTTTTCATCAAATTCTGAGCTATTAGCTCCAGAAAAACCACTTCGTCTTGCAAATTGTATAACCATAGAATGCATACCCAAACAAATACCAAAAATAGGAACATCATTTTCAATAGCATAATCAACAGCATCTAATTTTCCTTCAACACCTCTTTCACCAAAGCCTCCAGGAATAAGAATGCCATCTAAATCATTTAAAGAATCTAAGTTTAAATTATCTACATCAGAGCTAATAAATTCAACATCAACATTTACTGAAATTGCTGCAGCAGCATGGAGAAGAGATTCTCTAATACTAGTATATGCATCTTCTAATTCAACATATTTACCAATAACACCAATTTTAACAGTAGGATCTTGAATTTTTAAAGATTTTACAATACTTCTCCAAGGATCTAATCTAGAACTATCAGCAGTAATATCTAATTGTAATCTTTTTATGATAAAATTTCCAACATTATTCTCTTCTAAAACTAAAGGAACCTCATAAATTGAACCTGCATCTGGAGTATTAACAACAGCTTCTGAATCTACATCACAAAAATGAGCTATTTTAGATTTTAAATCATTATCAATAGGTTCTTGAGATCTACATACAATAATATCAGGATTTATACCAGTACTTCGAAGTTCTTTTGTAGAATGTTGAGTTGGTTTTGTTTTAAATTCTCCTGCAGCATTCAAATAAGGAATGAAAGTAACATGAGCAAACATAACATTAGAAGAACCTTCTTCATTTCTAAGTTGTCTTAAAGCTTCTAAAAATGGTTGACTTTCTATATCACCAACAGTACCTCCAAGTTCTATTAAAACAATATCAAAATTACCGCTTTCAGAAGTATCCCTAATCATTTGTTTAATTTCATCAGTAATATGAGGAATTACCTGAACACAAGCACCTAAAAATTTACCTTCTCTTTCTTTATTAATAACAGATTCATAAACTTTACCAGTAGTAATATTTGAACTACCTGGAAGTTCAACATCTAAAAATCTTTCATAATGACCTAAATCTAAATCTGTTTCCATTCCATCAAAAGTTACAAAAACTTCACCATGTTGATAAGGATTTAAAGTACCAGAATCCCAATTCAAATAAGGATCAATTTTAATAGCTGCAACTTTTAATCCATAAGAATGTAAAATATTACCCATAGAAGCAGAAGTTATTCCTTTTCCAACAGAACTAACTACACCACCAGTAATTATAATATATTTTGTCAGTTAAATCCCCCTCCTATTTTAAAATAATTATTCATCATTAATTAAAAAATTTATTAAATTATGACCTATCATATGATTTAAAGAACCTTTTTTAACTGATTCTTCATCATATTTATCAACATCATCAATATCATCTTCTAATGATGAATAAATTGTGATAGGTACTTCATCAAGAGTATGTGTTCTTAAATCAATTGGAGTGGGATGATCAGGCAAAATAGCTATTTTATAATCACCAAATTCACCAATTTTTTCAAGAATAGTTCCAAGAACTAATTCATCAATATTTTCAATAGCTTTAATTTTTTCTTCAATATTTCCTTCATGTCCTGCTTCATCAGGAGCTTCTATATGAATAATGATAATATCTAAATCTTTTAAACTTTTTAGTGCATATTCAGCCTTTGCTTTATAATCCGTATCAAAATAAGCTGTTGCACCAGGAACATCAATTACTTTTAAATCAGAATAAATACCAATTCCCTTTAATAAGTCAACACCAGTAATTATTCCTCCTTTTTTAGAATAAATCTTTTCAAAATTATCCATAGAAGGTTTAAGTCCTTGACCCCATAACCAGACCATATTAGCAGGTTTTTTACCTTCTTCAATTCTTTTTTTGTTAATTGGATGATCTTTTAAAACTTTTCTTGATTCTAAAATAATATTCTTAATATCTTTTGATTCATCAAAAGAATCATCCATATAATTTTTAATATCCTCATTAATAATATCATGAGGAGGTATTGTTTTTAAATTAGATAATTTAGAAGAATCTTTAGAATCATAGACAAAAACATGCCTATAACTAATACCAGAATAAAATTTATTCCTATTAAAATGTTTATTTAAATCATTTATTAAAGTTTCAGCTTCATCAGAACTTATATGGTCCGCAGTAAAATCTTCAATTTTACTATTATTTTCATAAACTAAATTACAACGAAAAATAACCTGATCATTAGTGGTTTCAATACCTAAACTTCCAGCTTCAAGTGGAGCTCTGCCAGTATGATATTTTGCAGGATCATAACCAAAAATACTCATATTTGCAACATCAGAACCAGGAGTATATCCCTTAGGAACGTTTTGTATAAAACCTGAGCGGCCTCTCTTTGTTAAATTATCAATATTTGGTTTATTTGAAACTTGTAAAGGAGTTTTATCATCTAATTCTTTTAGTGGCAAATCACTCATACCATCTCCAATAATAATTACATATTTCATTTTACCACTATTTTAATCTAATAATATTTATCAAATCAGTTAAAATTGAAGAAGCAGTTTCAAGAGATCCAGCACCTTTACCAACAACAGTAACATCCCCTGCAAGATCTGTTTTAAGAGTAGCCATATTCAAGGTACCATTTAAATCATAAGCACTACCTTGTTTAACAAGCCGAGGTGAAACTTTTAATGATTTTTTGGAAACTTCACCAATTAACTTAATCAAATAACCATCTTTTTTAGCAAGATCAATAGCTTCAGAAGTAATATCTGAAATACCAGTTACATCAACATCACTGTATGTTGCATCAATATTTAAAATAGAATTTGCTAAAATCACTGTTTTACAAGCAGCATCAATACCTTCAACATCCTGAGTAGGATCTGTTTCAGCTATTCCTAATTCTTGAGATTCATTTAAAGTGTTAATATAAGAAGATCCTTCACTTGTCATCCGTGATAAAATATAATTTGTAGTACCATTTAAAATTCCAATTATCGATTCAATATTACAGCTATTTAATGTTTCTTGTGCAAAATTAATTATAGGCATAGCTCCTGCAACAGTAGCTTCAAATTTAAATTGAACATTATTTTTTTGAGCAGAAACCACTAATTCTTTATAGTTAATAGCTAGATGACCTTTATTAGAAGTAACAACATCTTTTCCATCTTCAAATGCCTTTAATATCAATGATTTTCCAGGTTCTCCTGTTTCTATATTTGTTGGAGTAACTTCTATTAAAATATCATAATCAATTTTATCTAATATATCCTTACCATCTAAATTTCCACCAAATTCTGGATAATCAGATAAATTACCTTTAGTTTCTTTTGTTTCAATAAGTAATCTTTCATCTAATCCATCATCAGAAATGGCAGAAGATGAAGAATCACCAACAGCAACTATTTTTAATTCAGCATCATATTCTTGTTTAATCATTTCTTTTTTTAAAAATATAGATTCAACTACACCTTTACCTACTGCTCCAAAACCAATAATACAGATTTTATAATTTTTCATAAAAATCCCTAAACTTCATTAATCATAAGTAAATCTTTTTGTAAGGCAATTTCTTTTATTCTTTTGAATATTAAGTTTTTTTTACCAAAGTCTGCTTCAATATTAATGAGAGCTGATGATTTATCTTCACCATCTAACTTAATATTAAAACCACTAACATAAGCTCCATCAATTTCATTAATTTTATCCATTGAATCCCTTATATCATTATCAACAATATGTCCAATTAAAATCGTGCTAATTTTTTCTTTTTGAACTTTACCATCAATTTTTAAAATAGAAATATTTAATTCCTTAAATTTTTCAATAACTTTTTTTAAATTTTCCCTTTCACCCTCTAAAGTTAATTGAACAGGAATCAAACCTTTTTGATTTTTTATATCTCTTTGATGTATAATTGTAACTAAATTAGCTCCAAGACCACCTATTGGATCAATAACTGAAACTAATTGACCTGGAACATCCAAAAGTTCTAGAACTAAATCCATTCGCATGATATCCCTCTATTAATTTATCCAATCTGCTTTTTTAACAATGACATTTCCATCTTTGTCTAATTTAGCATTTCTTCTTATTCTTTCTGGATCTTTTTGATGAGCTTCATCTTTACGAGAGAGATTTAAGTTATCTGTGATATACCAAGTTTCTTCTAATTCAGGAACAGATTCTAAAGTTTTAGAAAATCTATCTAGAATTTTTTCAACATTTTTTTCAATTTTCATTACTAAATCTCCTTATTAAAATATTAAGTAATATAAAAAAAGTTTTTTAAAATATTATTACTTATTATTTACTAATAATTTTGTAAAAAAAGTATTTAAAATTAACTATTAAAAAAAAGCTATAAAAATTAACTATAAAAAATAATATAAAAAAGAACTATTTATAAAATCTTTTCATTTATAAATAATTTCTAAATAATGTTTAAAATCAATCCATATCAATCTTAATATTAAGTAAAACAACATCACTTATTTTATCAATTTTATCAAAAGAAACTTTATCAGTATCTCTTGATAAAACACCTTTATCTAATTTAATGAGAATTTCTGTAATTTCACCATCATTTTCATTAAATTCAGCATTATCAATTTTACCAACAGATTGGCCTTCTTTATCTACAACATCTTTTCCTAAAAAATCTTTAATATCCATAAAAACACCATTATAAGTTTTATATATTAATTTTAACATTCAATAAAATAACATCTTTTACATTATCAACTTTATCATAATTAATTTTTTCTTTTGCTCTTGAAAATAATCCTTTATCTAATTTTACAAGTATTCCTAGGATTATTACACTATATAAATTAATTCGATAATATTATTATTTATTTGAATATTTTCTCAAATTTGTCTTTAATTTTAGATGCTTTATCTTTAATACCACCTTTAGATACATCATCTATTTTATCTTTAACATCATCCATTTTCTTTTCAATTTTTCTTTTTAAAATGTAAAATTATCAATGATGATACTAATTTATTTAAATTTTTTTTCAACTTCATCCTTAACTTTAGATGCTTTATCTTTAATATTATCTTTAGATACATCATCTATTTTATTTTTAACCTCATCCTTAACTTTAGATGCTTTATCTTTAATATTATCTTTAGATACATCATCTATTTTATTTTTAACATCACCCATTTTCTTTTCAATTTTTTCTTTACCTTCATTAATCTTTGATTCTTCATTAGCCATTTTCTCACCTAATTAATATTTCCAACTATTTATCTTTAAAAAGATATCACTTTTTATTCCAAAAAGTTCATTATACCATATGCTATTAGGAATAATCCAACTGCATAAGGAAGAATTCCCGGAAATATAATTATTATTATACCTACTATAATAGCTATTACTGAAAAAGTTTTCATTTTTTCCATAAAATCACCTTAAATTTAACTTATATATAATTAAAATATATATTTAATAATATATAAATTTTGCTTTAAAATATTATTACAACAGTTAAAAATAATTTATTTTATTTATACAAAAATATATTAAAATGATTGTTTTTAAACAATAGTCTAATTTTTTTATAAAAAAATTAAAATGTTTAGTAAAATTAATAATTTTCATATATTGAGGGTCGGCCAAAATTCAAAATCATTTTCTTAAAACGATAGATTAATCCTTTGTTTGAGATTTGAATAAACATCTTTCTTGAAAAAGGTATTTTTCTCCGACACTCATATTCTTAAAAAAAAGAGCTTAAATTTAAAATATAAATAAATTAATATCATAAATAAGATTCGATATTAACTTGTTTTAAGACATTCTTTCTTAAAATTTTATCAATTCCTGAGCCATATTGCGCTGCCTTTTTAGGCCTATATGCAAACTCCTTATTCATTCCTAATTTATAAGCTAAATCCCTTAAAACAAGTTTTCTAATTTTATCATCACTAGATTCAATCTTATACTTAATAGGAATATTTAAAGAATATTCAATGAATTTTTTATCTAAATAAGGAAGTCTAAGTTCAACCGAATTCTTCATACTTGCTGTATCATCTCTTTCTAAATTAACATTATACATATTATTAATATCATAACGAAGTTCATCATCTAAAAATTTAAAACCTTTAATATAAGTATTTAAATATCTATTGTATCCTGCAAATAATTCATCAGCTCCTTGACCACTTAATGCAACTTTAATATTATCTTTATGGATCATTTTAGCAGCTAAAAAAATAGTCATCCCTACACCTATTTTCATTAAATTATTTTCACCAATGAATTTAACTACTTCTTCAAGATTTTCTTTAACAATTTCTTCAGTAATATTTTGAATATTAAGTTTCAAACCTAAAAACTCAGCTATTTTTCGAGCATATAATATATCTTTAGAATTTTCATCACCTACAGCATATAAAATAACCTCTAAATCTCTTTCTTTAGAAATCTCTTTAAGAATATATGCAATAATTCCACTATCTACACCACCAGAAAAAATTAAACCTATTCTATCTAAATTTTTAATTCTTTTATAAATAGATTCTTTTAATAACATCTCTAAATTTTTTAAATAATTAGAATCTATATCTATTACATAATTTCCAATATCTTCTTTAAACTTAATTTCTTCCCAATTATATAAAATATTACCTGGTTTTAAGGATTTTATATCTTTGATTTTAAGTTTTTTAATTGATGACCTTTCTGAGGAAAAAATATTAATTTTAGAAGAAGTATGATAAAATAATGGTTTAACCCCAATAATATCACGTGAAATAGCTAAATTTTCACCATCAAAAACTGCAAAAGTAAAATCTCCATCAATTAATTGAAAAGATTTTTTAACTGCATACAATAAATCATTATTCTCTTTATAAAAAAAATAAATTAAATTAATTAAGACATAACTATCAGATGAATTATTTTTTAATTTTAAAAAGCTATTTATATCTTTAATATTATAAATTTCTCCATTAAAAACTAAAATAAGGTTTTTATGAGAAATTGGTTGAAATCCATCTTTTTTTTTAGAATTATAAATAGATAATAAATTATGACCTAAAGCAAAAGAATAATTTTCATCTAAAGCAATTGTATCTAGATTAATATCTGTTTTAAAAATTTTTTCATTATTCTCTAAATAAATACCAGTAGAATCTGGACCTCTATGTTTTAAATCTTTTAAAATAGATATAAAATCATTACCATTAAAAAATCCATCAAATCCAACAATTCCACACATAATATCAATGATTATCTATAAAATCTTTTTGAATTTCAACAACTTCTGCACTGGATTTAGCATTACTATAATCTTCTAAAAGTTCCTCATTTAATTCAATAAATGTATGACCCCATTTAAATCCATCTAATATATTTTTAGCTTCATTTTTAAAATTAGTAATATATAATGTTGCAGCTATTGCTTCAACAGTTGATAAGGTACATGGTTTACCATAATTAACAGGATTTGTAGCTATTAAAAAGGGAAGAGACCTATGGTATTTAGAAAGTGCAAAAAACTTTTCAGATTTAGAAACTTTATTCCAAGAACAATCTAAGCCTACAATTCCATGATGTTTAACTAAATCTTTATCTTCAATAGAAACAGCCTTTTCAGAAAAAGGATTTAAAACAATAGCACCTTTTGGAATCTTATTTAACTTGCGAAAAATATAAGCTTTATTTAGTTTTTCTAATTTAAAAGAAGTGCATTTTTTTTTATCACATTCATTAGCATGAAAAATAGCTATTTTCAAAAAATCACCAAAAAAATAAAAAAAGATTTAATTTGATATTGTATTTCCCTCAGCATCAACTTCTCCAGCTTTATATTTTTCAATAAAATCAGAAAGTTGAGTATATTCTCCTTCAGAAATACCTAATAAATCATAAACTTCAGGAACATTATCATTATGTTTAAATTCTGTATTTTCAAGTAAAGGTTGAATGTAATCTGTAAATAATTCACAGTAAAGTGATCCATCCGATTCTACTGGTGAAACTATACCTTCAGTTTTAGGATTAATAATATAAATAAGATAACTTTGATTATCTTTATTTGCCTCACAAATATAAATATCATAAGTAATATTCTGAGAACTTGCGTTTGAAGCATTATTTGAAGTATTACCATCAGAACCATTTTGAGTTGTTGGAGCACCTTCAGAGTAATAAATATTCCATTCAGTACCACCGTATTCCCTAGTTTCTGGTCCACTAAGACCTTGTAATGATAAATATTCTAATAAAAAGCTTGCATTTTTACAAGTTGACATATTATATTCAATATTATTTTCTTCGTCTTTATAATTAGCTAACCATTGGTCTAAACCTTCATCAGAATTATTTACTTCAGCTTCATTAACAGTTCCCATAAATGTACCAGACATAAATGCGTTATCAAAGCTAGATGTCACTTTTTTATTAATAATACCTAAATCACCAGTAAAATGATCATATGCAAGAATTCCTCCAGCAATAACAATAATAATAACGATTAAAGTAGCTATAATATATTTTATTTTCATTAATTACACCTATAATTTAATACAATTAAAAATATATTTAATAATATTATTAAAAGTTTTTATCTAATTATAATTTCATAAACAATTTTATATAAGAAAAATAACAAATAAATTATATAGGTGATGAGGTTCACCTTATAACCGCCAGTAATACTGGATGATGACCTCTATTAATCAATAGTTTTATTAGGAGCTGATTATAGTGTCATTAGATATATATCCAGTAATTTTAATATTTTTAATTTTATTTTCAAGTTTAATTTCTCTACGTTTAGGAATTTCTGTATCGATAATTGAAATTTTAACAGGGCTTATTTTTGGTAATATAGGTATTTTAAAAACAGAACCTTGGATGATATTAATAGCTAGTTTTGGTGGAATATTATTAACTTTTTTATCTGGAATAGAAATTGATACCCAGATACTAAGAAAAAAATTTAAAGAAACGTTTTTAATAGGTTTTCTTTCATTTTTAACTCCTTTTACAATAATATCATTATTAATGTATTTTATTATTGGATGGGATTTATTACCTTCATTACTTGCAGGAACAGCATTATCTGAAACATCAATAGCTATAGTCTATTCTGCATTAGTTCAACAAAATCTAAATAATATAAATCTTGGTAAAATATTAATAGGAGCTACTTTTATAACAAACTTGTTTACAGCTATTGCATTAAGTATTCTTTTTATTAAGCCAGATTTGAGTACTGTAATATTTTATATTATTTCAATATTCCTACTTTTTATAGCTTATAAATATTCATACATAATATTTAATAGTAAAGCTCTTAAAAATAAAGTAGTTGAAATAGAAATAAAATATATATTCTTATTATTAAGTATTATAATATTTTTTGCAAATTTTGGGAAAGGTCAAGCTATTTTACCTGCATTTCTTTTAGGCTTATTATTATCTGATTATTTTAAAGAAAATGCTACAGCAAGTAAATCAAAAGATCGTATAAAGACTGTTGGATTTGCTATTATCACACCTATATTTTTTATAGTAGGTGGAATGAATGTTTCAATAGAATTAATTATAACTAGTTTAGGTCTTTTTATTTTAATTTTTATTACAAGACAAGCATCGAAATTTTTAGGTGTTTATTTTATAAGTAATAAATATTTTAATAAAAATAAAAAATATATTACAGCTATGATGAGTACAGGATTAACTTTTGGACTCGTAGCTACAGTATTTGGATTAAATAATGGAATTTTAGATGAAATGACTTATTCAATACTAACTGGTGTTTTAGTTTTAAGTGCAGTTTTACCTAGTTTAGCTGCAGAAAAATTTTTCTTTCCACATAATGAAGATTTAAATTAAAAAATAAAAAAGAATATCATTCTTTTTTACCAATAATGACTTCTGTAGATTTTATAATAGCTGTAACATCATCTCCTTTTTTTAAATTCATTTTTTCAGTAGATTCTTTAGTGATTAAAGCAGTTATTAAATTAGGTTCCTCAACTTTAACTTTAATACTAGCCATAACCGCTCCAAGTTCTACATTTTCGATTTTTCCATTTAATTGATTTTTTGCACTAATTTTCATAATAATCATTCCTAGATTAATATATTAATTTTTAAATTAATAAATCTTTCTTTTTTGAATTATAACTCATTACACAACGATTTTAATTTAAAATATCTTTTAAAAAATATTATAAATAATAAAAAACAAAATTTTTTATAATAATAATTTATGGTGTATAAAAATGCCTGAGAAAAACAAGATTGGAAAAAAAATAAAAAATTTAATAGATATACGAGGGATATCAGTTGATGAATTAGCTACAGATAGTGGAGTTAATAAAGAATTAGTCGATAAAATTTTAAATGGTGAAATAATACCCTCTTTAACTCCTTTAACAAAAATAGCTAGAGCCCTTGGAGTTAGAATTGGTACTTTTATTGATGATAATTCTCAAGCTGGTCCTTTAATTGTAAAAAAAGGAAAAAGTGATAAAGTAGTTTATTTTTCTGGTGATGAAAATAAAACAGATGATAGTAATTTAGAATTTTTTTCACTTGCAGCAGGTAAGACTGATAGAAATATGGAACCTTTTATAATTGATATTGAACCAGATAATAAATTAAATCATGAACGCAGCTCACATGAAGGAGAAGAATTTATTTATGTTCTTGAAGGTTCAATTGAGGTTTCATATGGTCAAAAAAAACATGTATTAGAAGTTGGTGATAGTATTTACTATGACTCTATTGTATCTCACCACTTACATGGATATAACAATAAACCTGCAAAAATATTAGCAGTTATTTATACACCTTATTAAATATTGATTGATGATAAAAATGTTTACTATAACTGTTGAACCAAGATTTGGAGAAATCGATGGATTAAAACATGTGAATAATAATGTTATTGGAAATTGGTTTGAACTTGGAAGAAATGATATTTTCAGATATTTTACACCAGATTTAAATTTAGATTATGAAAATTGGAAATTAATCATGGTTCGAACTGAATATGATTTTTTAGGCCAAATATTTTATGGAAAAGAAGTTGAAATAAGAAGTTTCATTACTAAAATAGGCAATTCTTCTTTTACAACTGGTCATGAAGCATGGCAAAATAATGAATTAAAAGCTAAAGGAAAGTCAGTTATTGTTCATTATGATTTTATTGAACAGAACCCTGTTAATATTCCTGATGATATTAGAAAAAATTTAGAACAACATTTAATTTATGAGGATGAAGGTGTTTAAATGTTATTTAGTGAAAAAACATTAGCTGATTTTTTTGAAGATCAAGTAGAGAAATTAAAAGACCATGAATTTTTAATTTATCCAGATAGAAACTTAAGATTTACATATTCTGAATTTAATGAAAGAGCTAATAAATTAGCTAAAGGATTAATAGCTATTGGAATTGAGAAAGGAGATCATGTTGGAATTTGGGCTAAAAATGTTCCTGATTGGTTAACATTCATGTTTGCAACAGCAAAAATAGGTGCAATTCTTGTAACAGTTAACACTGCTTATAAAAGCCATGAACTAGAATATATCTTAGAACAATCAGATATGAAAGCTTTAGCTTTGACTGATAGATTTAAAGATATAAATTATTTAGAAGTAATTTATGATTTAGTTCCAGAACTTAAAACTTGTCAAAGAGGAAAATTAAAGTCTGAAAAATTTCCAAATCTTCAAAATGTAATACATGTTGGTCAAGATAAGCACAGAGGAATGTATAATACAAATGAACTATTATTGCTTGGAGAAAATCAAAATGATGATATTTTAATAGAAGGTAAAAAATTATTTGATAATAATGATGTTATAAATATGCAATATACTAGTGGTACAGAAGGTTTTCCAAAAGGTGTGATGTTAACAAGCCGTAATATTTTAAATGATGGATACTACATTGGCGAAAACATGAATTTTACTGAAGAAGATAAATTATGTATTCCTGTCCCATTATTCCATTGTTTTGGTAGTGTTTTAGGAGTTATGGCTGTTATAACTCATGGATCAACAATTATTATGCTTGAAGAATTTGACCCATTACTTGCATTATCAGCTATACAAAAAGAAAAATGTACAGCTATTCATGGTGTGCCAACTATGTTCATAGCTGAATTAACTCACCCTATGTTTGATATGTTTGATATGTCTACACTTAGAACTGGAATTATGGCAGGTTCTACATGTCCAGTAGAAACAATGAAAGCAGTATTTGAAAAAATGAACATGACAGAAATTACTAGTGTTTATGGACTTACTGAGGCTTCACCAGGAATTACACAAACAAATGCCTCAGATTCCTTTGATAAAAAAGTTAATACAGTAGGTACTCCTTTTCCCAATGTCGAAGTTAAAATAATTGATCCAGATACTGGAAAAATAGTTAAAAATGGTGAAAAAGGAGAAATAATGTGTAGAGGATTTAATATAATGAAAGGTTATTACAAAAATCCTGAAAAAACTAAAGAAGCTATTGAAGAAGACGGGTGGTTACATACAGGAGATTTAGCTACTATTGATGGAGATGGATATTATTCAATAGTTGGACGAATTAAAGACATGATTATACGTGGAGGGGAAAATATATATCCTCGTGAAGTAGAAGAATTTTTATTTACTTTAGATGGTGTTCAAGATGTTCAGGTAGCTGGAATAGCTGATAAAAAATATGGTGAAATTGTTGGAGCTTTCATTATTAAAGAAAAAGGCTCAGATTTAACTGAAGAAGATGTTAGAGATTATGCCATTGAAAGAATAGCTAGATATAAAGTTCCAAAATATGTTTTCTTTGTAGATGAATTCCCACTTACAACAAGTGGAAAAATTCAAAAGTACAAACTTGGAGATATTGGTTTAGAATTACTTAAAAAGAGAAAAAATAATTAAATTAATTTTAATTCATCTTCTACAAATTTTTTATTTTTATTAAAATGACTACACTCTTTAATCTTCAAAGCAGCTGTCATAGCAGCAAATTTTCCAGAACTTTCAATATTTGCTCCTGAAAATCTTTTTATTAAATAAGATGCCATATATGTATCTCCAGCACCTGTTGGATTTTTAATTATTCTTGGTATATATGAAGGAATCCTATAAAATTCATCTTCATATTTAGAATAAATTATTGATCCATTATCACCACAAGTAATAATAACCTCATTTGGACCAAATTTTGAAATCTTTTTCATTATATTCTTACAAGATTTCTCATTTTTAAAAAGCACACATGATTCAATATTATCTAAAAAAACTGTATCAATATTTTCTAAGAGTTCTTCTAAATTCGAGTATGAATCTAAAACAACTTCATTATTTTTATTGTTTCTTAAAAAACCCTGAATAGCTAAAGCTATTGGAATATTAAATGAACTTAAATATTTAATTATATCTAATGGAATATCTGTATTTACTAATGGATTTAACACAATACAATCAAAATCATTTAAATCAATGAAATCTAAATCTTTTTTTAGTAGGGGATTATTTAAAAAATTAGATTCCTGTTTTCTATGATTTAAATTTCCATCATAATAATTATTCTTAAAAAAAAGAGTATCACTATTAAAAACAGCTTTAATTTTAGATTTATCTGGAAACTCATTTAATAAATTTTTATCATCAAATCCTAAATTTGTTAAAATAGTATAATTTTCCTTAAAAGAATTAAAAATAAAAGATTGATAATATACAGCTCCACCAACAGAAAATCTTTCTTGATTATTTTCAATAATTAAATCTTTTGTTAATGGACCTATAATTAAAAATGAGGAAGACATGAAAAATTAAATTCCTCTATCTTGCATTCTATCAGAATCATTAAGAGAAGACATTTCAAGTCCTTTCATAGCTTCCCCTAATCCTTTTGAAACTTCAGCCAATTTTTCTGGTTTATCATAATTAGCTGTAGCTTCAACAATAGCTTCTGCAAAAGATTTAGGATTATTAGATTTAAAAATTCCAGAACCAACAAAAATTCCATCAGAGCCTAATTGCATCATTAAAGAAGCATCAGCAGGAGTAGCTATTCCTCCAGCAGCAAAATTAACAACAGGTAATTTTCCCTCTTCAGCAGTTTTTTTAAGAAGATCTAATGGTGCTTCAATTAATCTTGCATATTTCCATAGCTCTTCTTCTTCTAATTTTTGAATATTACGAATCTCACCCATAACCATTCTCATATGTTTTACTGCTTCAACAATATTTCCTGTTCCAGGTTCACCTTTAGTACGAATCATAGATGCACCTTCATCAATTCTTCTTAAAGCTTCACCTAAATTACGTGCACCACATACAAAAGGTATTGTAAATTCTTTTTTATTAATATGAAATTCATCATCAGCAGGTGTAAGTACTTCACTTTCATCAATCATATCTACACCTAATGTTTCTAAAATTTGTGCCTCAGCAATATGACCAATTCTTGCTTTAGCCATAACAGGAATTGAAACTGCATCAACAACTTCTTCAACAATAGTTGGATCCGCCATACGTGCAACTCCACCACTAACTCTAATATCTGCAGGAACTTTTTCCAAAGCCATAATAGCTACTGCACCAGAATCTTCAGCTATAGCAGCTTGTTCAGCATTAACAACATCCATGATGACTCCACCTTTTGTCATCTTCGCAAATCCTTCTTTTAATACATCAGTACCTTTTTTCATATTATTCTCCATAAAATTTATTATAAAAAGATATTAAGTTAATAGCTTAAATATTTATTTAAGAAAGCTATTATTTTCCAATATTATTAATTAAATAATGTTCTAAATTTTAATTTAAAATAGAACAATTCATATAAATACAAATCAATACCAAATAATAAAATAAAAATAAAATATTATTTTGAATTAAATAATAAGAACAATAAAATAATTATTATGAATTATTTTTTTGTTTTAGATCTGATACCCTGCATAACACTTATTGCTTGTCCACCAAATTTTGTACTGTTAATGATATCTTTAGGTTCACCATTTTTATAAAGTATACATTCATTATCTGAAATATTTTTATTTTCGTTATTAGAACTTGTAATATTAACATCACTCATTTTAACTTCCTCAACAGAATCTGCATCAGACTCCCCAACAGAAGAATCCTCAACAGAATCCTCTTCATCAGAATCTGCATCAGACTCCTCAACAGAATCCTCAACAGAAGAATCATCCTCATCAGAATCTGCATCAGACTCCTCAACAGAATCCTCAACAGAAGAATCATCCTCATCAGAATCTATAGAAGAATCCTCATCAGAATCTATAGAAGAATCCTCATCAGAATCTGCATCAGACTCCTCAACAAAATTCTCTTCAACAGAATCTGCATCAGACTCCTCAACAGAAGAATCATCCTCATCAGAATCTTCAGATTTTACATCATCATCGGAACCTTTTATTTTATCTTCTGAATCATCTGTTTCAGAGACAGATTTAGATTTATTTGAATACTCATCTACTTTAATTTTATCTTCTGCTTTTTCATCAAAAGAATCGTCTTTTTTAAATTTTTTAATTCCTTCTGTTTTTGATTCAGTAACAGAGATATTAGTCTTAGTTTCATCAGTAGTATTTGATTTTTTATCTTTATTTTCTTTTTTTTCAGATTCCAATATGTCTTCAACACTTTTTTTAAACTTATCCAGTAATCCCATAATTCCTCAATCCCAAATTTTAATAATTATGTTTATTTTATTTAAAAAATATAAATCTTTTGAATTTTTGAGGTTGTAAAGTTTTGTGGAGTTTTTTGTTAAAGTTGGTTTTTTGTCATTTTAAGTGCTAGGTATTCTAGTAGTCCTTCTGTTGTTTTGTATTTTTTCTTGTTTTGGTGTTTTGTGCTGTTGCTG
>Ga0334882_1000855_pt1 | contig 41627 bp, 35 predicted proteins | sample GraSluR1_MG_5_FD_207226 | JGI IMG/M metagenome (GOLD analysis project Ga0334882, IMG submission 207226) | Sludge microbial communities from methane-producing bioreactor in Wageningen University, Netherlands - Granular Sludge_15_04-R1 | ecosystem: Engineered > Bioreactor > Anaerobic >... | reverse complement strand
ACGGGCGGTCAGAACCGTGCAAAAGGACGTCTCAAGTTGAAATGGATAAATATTCAGGGGCGCATTCCGCATCGATATAACAGGCCAAATCTGCATGTTTTCAAAAATTAAACCGGACAGCAGTGATAAATAGTATATAATGAAGCCATCCACTATTCACCCATGCCACACCCGATATTCTACAACATCCTCGCGAACCGTATTTTGGCGCGGGGGGGGCATCCTTCCCGCGGGGCAAATTCGGGGTCCTGGGTTGGTGACAGCGTGCGCGGGAATCGTGCGCGGGAATCGTTGACATTCTTGAACCGGTTGTCTACATGTTCCCCATCCAGTTTGAAGACTGGACACGAAAGGAGCCGGCGATGCAAATGACCGTCAAGGATGCGGCCAAAGCCATGAATGTGGCTGAAAAAACGGTGTATCGCTGGATTCAATCGGGCGGCTTGCCGGCTTACCGAGTGGCAGGCAGCTACCGGATCAACCGCGCCATGCTGTTTGAATGGGCCACCGCCAAGCGGGTGAACTTCCGTGAGGACCTGTCCGCGGAGTCCGAAGACCTCCGGCCCTTGCCCAGCCTGGCCGATGCTCTCCAAAATGGCGGGATCCATTACCGCGTCGGTGGCGCCGACAAAAACGCCGTGTTATCCGCCATGGTCGATCTGCTCAAACTGCCCGATGCCGTGGACCGTGCCGTCGTGCGGCAAGCCCTGCTGACCCGCGAGCAATTGCAGTCCACCGGGGTGGGCGACGGCATTGCCCTGCCCCACGTGCGCAATCCCGGTCATTTCGGTTTTGGCGCCCCCGCCGTCTGCCTGGGATTCCTCGAAACCCCGATCGAATTTGGCGCCCTGGACGGGAACCCCGTCAAGGTGCTCTTCCTGCCCCTGGCCCCCGACACTCGCACCCATTTGCACCTGCTCTCGCGGATCGCCTTCGCCCTGCGCCATCCCCGATTCAAGCGCCTGCTGGAGCGCGAAGCTCGGCGTGAAGATCTGCTGAAAGCGGCTCGAGAACTCGAGCCGCCTTCTTCGTAATCCCCCCGACGATAAACCCCGCCTTACACCGGCGGCTTGGTCTTGGGCAGACCCCGGCCCCGGTCGCCATCCTTCCAGCGGCCTTCGGTTTTGAGGACTTCGATACGCTCAAAACGCTTCAACACGTTGCGGCGGGTCGCGACCTTGCTGGCGGACTTCAAACTACGATGCATGGACATGGGGACTTCTCCGGTTCAACTGCTTCTCTGGGCTGTTTTTCGACCCGCACTTGTACCATACCCATGCGGGTTGTCAACTCGTACGCGACACTCGTACGCGATGGCGAAGAGGCTTGGGCGGGGCGGGCATCATGGCTTCGGTTCGGCCGGGACGGGCAATTCTTCCGGCGCGAAGACGGGCGGCTCCGCCTCCTGGTGCCCAGCGCCCATCCAGTGCCGCACACCCGGGACCACCTGGCGGACCACGTCGCGAAAGGTCAGCAGAAGAAAAAGTCCCAGGAGCAGGATGGCAAACACATTGGCCAGCAAGTTGACCAGCCGCTTTGGGGCCGGGCGCCGGGCCCCCCATTCGTACAGATTCAGGACGACATGCCCCCCATCGAGGATCGGTATGGGCAACAGGTTCAGGATGGCCAGGTTGACATTGAGGAAACCGGTAAACCACACCGCCAGGATAATACTCGACCGAACGGTATGCCACAGCATGATCAGGATCAGGACCGGCCCGCCCACGGCATCCGCCGCCGCCCCCGAGGTGGCCGGCGTGGTCAGGGCCCGCAGGAAACGGAAAATGGCGCCGGCATGGCTCTTGACCTGCGCCCAAGGCGTCGGATACGCCCGGGTTTCGAAATCCAAATCGCCGATCAGGTTGAACTGGATGCCGATCAGGTAGCGTTCGCTGCGCGGTTCAAAGCGCGCGGACACCCAGGTGCTCACTTCGGTTCCATCGCGCCGCAGGACGATTTCCGCGGAGCGGCCCGAGGAAGCCTCGACCAACTGGCTAAGGTGGGCGCGACTGAAGACCGCCTGGCCATCAAAACGAAGGATCTGATCACCGGCCTGCAAGCCGGCGGCTTCGGCGCCCGATCCCGCAAACACCGCGGCGACATGACAGGGATCCATGCCATCGAGCCCGGGCAGCATGCGAATCCCCACCGACAGGCGCTCCGCGGTCAGGGTGACGTCGCGCTCATCGCCCTCCGGCGTCCGCACCAGGAGGCGCACGTCATCGGACGCGGCCAGGGCCACGCGTTCGGTCAGTTCCATCCAATTCGCGACGGTCTGTCCGTCGATGCTCAACACTTCGTCTCCGGGAGTCAGCCCGGCTTCCGCGGCCGCGCTGTCCGTCGCCACATAGCCAATGATGGCATTACGCTCCTGCAACGAAGACGGCTTGCCGACCGCCCAGACAATCGCCGCCAGAGCAAAGGCAAAGACCACATTCCCAAATGCGCCGGCGAGAGAGACGATGATCTTCTTCCACGGGGCCACGCGGGGGAGGTTCTGAAGTCCGAGGTCCGAGGTCCGAGGTCTGGGATCGGGAATTGAGAATTGGCGGACATCGGACGTCGGATCTCGGACCTCGGGTTCCTGCCCTCCGCTCTCCGACCTCTGCCCTCGGTCCTCTGTCTTCTGACCCCGGTCTTCTGCCCCCGTTCCTTCCAGGAACGAATTCGGATCCATCTGCGGCAGGGCCACATAGCCGCCGAATGGGATGGCGCCGATTTTCCACACGGTGGAGCCAAAGCGTCGTTTCCACAGGGCCGGGCCCATTCCAATCGAAAACACATCCGCCACCATTCCCAGCAAACGCGCGGCGATGAAGTGTCCCAGCTCGTGCACGAAAATGCTCAGGCTGAACAGCAGGACAATGGCCAGGATGGGAAGGAGGAGAGTCATCATCCGAGGTCCGAGGTCCGAGGTCCGAGGTCCGAGAACCGAAGAGTGAGGTCGGCGGGAGGAAGGTGGAGCAGATCGTGGTTCATGGGGATTTCATGCTTTCGGGTTTCGGAACATCCGACATCGGACCTCCGACCTCGGTTCCTCAGGCCACCAGCCTGAGGAACAAATACACGCCCGGGGCGGTGAAGAGAATGCTGTCGAGGACATCCAGCAGGCCGCCCATGCCGGGGATGATGCCGCCGGAATCCTTGACATTGGCGGCGCGCTTGAAGAGCGACTCCGTCAGGTCGCCGACAATGCCGCACACCGACAAGAACAGGCCCAGGGGGATGGCGCGCAGGGGGGTCAAGCCCAGGCGGCTGAGGGGAACCGAAGAACACTCGAGCCCCCAGACCAGCAGGGTTCCGGCCAAGGTGCCGATCGCCATTCCGCCGAACACGCCTTCCCACGATTTGCCCGGGGAGATGCGCGGGATCAGCTTGTGGCGTCCGAAGGCGCACCCGACCAGATAGGCGCCGATGTCCGTGAACTTGGCCGCAAACACGGCGTAGAGCAGCAGCCAGCGCCCGGGCCAATAGATGCTTTCGGAAAACGCCTCCGGCCGGCCGAAGAGCAGCAGCTTGGCGAGAAAATTCCACAGCAGGCCGATATAGAGCACGCCAAAGAGGGTTCCGCCGATCGTTTGCAGGGGATGGGGGTTATCTTTTTGAGGAAACTGGCGCAAAAAAATGCCGATGGTCGCGGCGAACAGCACGACGGCATCCCAGGATCCGTCGGCCCGATGGCCATCGCGCATCCCGGCGCACCAGGTCACGACCACGAGCAGCACGCAGGCGGCGGTTCCGTAGCGGCTGAAGTTGGGGATGCCCGCCGCGGACATCATCTGGTAGAACTCCAGAGCGATCACCACCGCGAGCAACGACAAGATGACCGGCGCCGCGAGATCCGGCAGCAGAAAGAACGCGGCAAACAGGATCGCGGCGATGGAGAAGCCGCTCAGCAGCCGGTGCTTGATGGCGGGCAAGCTCATGCGGGCGCCCCGAAGCGCCGCTGGCGGCGGGAATACTCGGCCAGGGCTTCCGCAAAATGCGGCTCGCGGAAATCGGGCCAGAGGACATCCGTGAAGTAAAACTCGGCATAGGACAGTTCCCAGAGGAGGAAATTGCTCAGGCGCAGTTCGCCGCTGGTGCGAATCATCAAGTCGGGATCCGGCACATCCGGCAGGTAGAGGTGGCGGGAAATGGTCGGCTCGTCAATCTGGTCCGGATCCAGCTCGCCGGCCTTGACCTTGCGGGCGATGGCGCGGACCGCATCGGCAATCTCGGTGCGCCCGCCGTAGCTCAGCGCCAGAATCAGATGCCAGCGTTCATACTGCCGGGTGGCGGCCATCACCCGTTCCAATTCGGTCCGGACGGCCTTGGGCAGGTCGTGAATACGCCCGGTCACGCGCAGGCGCACCTGGTTTTCGTGCAGCTCGTGTTCATCCTTCTTGAGAAACGTCTTCAGCAGTGACATCAACCCGGAGACTTCTTCCTTGGGCCGCACCCAGTTCTCCGTACTGAAGGCATAGACCGTCAGGTATTCCACGCCGTGATCCCGGCACGACCGCAGCACCGCCCGCAGCGATTCCGCTCCGGCCCGGTGTCCGAACAGCCGCGGCCGGCCATGCTGCCGGGCCCAGCGCCCGTTGCCATCCATAATCACCGCGACATGGCGCGGAACACAGGTTGTTTCTTGCGGAACCGTCATGGGCGACCTTCCGGAAGCAGGGTATCCTCGCGGCGGGGGCCCAGCGAGACAATTCCCACCGGCACACCGGTGATCTCCTCCAGTCGCGCCATATACTGCCGGGCGGCTTCCGGGAGATCCTCCCGCCGCGTGGCGCCCCGGGTGGTAGAGAGCCAGCCGGGCATTTCTTCATAGACCGGGCGGCACCGCGACATCTCGCGGATGTTGGCGGGGACGGCATCGATCCGCCGGCCATCGAGTTCATAGGCCGTGCAGATCTTCAGGGTCTTGAAGCCATCGAGGACATCCATCTTGGTCAGCGCCCATTCATCCACGCCGCAGGTCATGACGGCATGGCGAGCCACCACCGCATCGAACCAGCCACAGCGCCGCGGACGCCCGGTGGTGGCGCCGAATTCGCGGCCGACGCGGCGGATTTCCTCCCCGTCGGCATCGAGCAACTCGGTGGGAAAAGGTCCCTCGCCCACGCGCGTCGTGTAGGCCTTCACGACGCCGACCACCCGGGACATCCGGTGCGGCGGCACGCCCGAGCCCGTGCTCGCCCCGCCGCTGCCGGCATTGGAGCTGGTCACGTACGGGTACGTGCCAAAATCGATGTCGAGCATGATGCCCTGCGCGCCCTCGAACAACATCGATTCGCCGCGGGAGACCGCCCCGTGCAGCAACGGCACCGTGTCGCAAATCAACGGACGCAGGACATCCAGCGCGGACTGCGTGGCGGCCAGCACCTCGTCATAGTCGACCACCGGGGCCCCCAGCGCCGCCAGCACGCGATTTTTGTCCTCCACCCGCGATCGCAGCAGGCCGGGAAAATCCGGATCGATCAGATCGCACATTCGCAACCCGAAGCGGGACGCCTTGTCGCCATAGGCCGGGCCGATGCCGCGCAGGGTCGTGCCGATCTGGTCGCCTTTTGCGCGCCGGGCCTCGCCCTGCGCATCCAGCATCCGGTGGTAGGGAAAAACCGCATGCGCCCGGTCGCTGATGAACAGCCGCCCCTCCACGCCAAAGCCGCGCTCCGTCACGCCGCGGATCTCCTCGACCAGCGCCACCGGGTCCAGCACCACGCCGTTGCCGATCACGCAGCGCTTGCCCTCGTGCAATATCCCCGACGGCACCAGGTGGAGCACGAAGCGCTCCTCGCCGATCTCCACCGTGTGCCCGGCATTGTTGCCCCCCTGCGCGCGCACGACCCAGTCGACGCGCTCGGTCAGCACGTCGATGATCTTTCCTTTACCTTCATCGCCCCATTGGGCGCCGATCAGGATGGTGTTGGGCATGGGAACGTCCTTTCAGGAGTCCGGGGACAGGAGACCGGGGCAGGAGACCGGATGTTCAAGATCCAATATCCAATGTTCAAGATCCAATGTCCAAGGAAAGCGGAGACCGGGGGGCGGAAACCGGCCCCGGTTTTCCACGGCGTGGAACATAGTTTTCCATGGCGTGGAAAATTTCGGGAACCGTTTTCCATGGCGTGGAAAAAACGGGCGGACATTTTCCACCGTGTGGAAATCCGTTTTCCACGCCGTGGAAAACCGGTGCGGGATCCCCGCCTGTCCACGTTTCCAGTTTCCAGTTTCACGCATCCGCTCCATAGTAGTCCCGGTACCATTCAATAAACCGCGCCACGCCGGTTTCCAGCGGAGTGGCGGGAGCAAAGCCGACATCGCGGCGCAGATCTTCGACCTCCGCGCAGGTGGCCGGCACGTCGCCGGGCTGCATGGGCAGGTTCTCGCGGATGGCCGTTTTGCCCAAGGCCTGTTCGATGATTTCAATGAAGCGCTCCAGTTCCACCGGGGTATGATTGCCGATGTTGTAGACCCGGTAGGGCGCGGGGCTGGTGCCGGGGTCGGGCGCAGCGCCGTCCCAGTCGGCATTCGGTTCGGCGATCCGGTCGGCCACGCGGATCACGCCCTGGACAATGTCATCGATGTAGGTAAAGTCGCGCCGCATCCGGCCATGATTGAAGACCCGGATCGGCTCCCCCGCCAGGATCGCCCGGGTGAACAGGAACAGCGCCATGTCCGGACGCCCCCAGGGGCCATAGACCGTGAAAAACCGCAGCCCCGTGGTCGGCAACCCGTACAGGTGCGAATACGTGTGGGCCATCAGTTCGTTGGCCTTCTTGGTGGCCGCATAGAGCGAAACCGGGTGGTCCACATTGTCGTGCACCGAAAACGGAAAGTGCGCATTCAGCCCGTAGACGGAGCTGCTCGACGCATAGGCCAGGTGCGGTGTTTGGGCGTGGCGGCAGGCTTCCAAGATATTCAGGAAGCCGACGAGGTTGCTTTGCATGTAGGCCTCGGGATTCGTCAGCGAATAGCGCACGCCGGCCTGCGCGGCCAGATGAATCACGCGGTCGTACGGCTCCGCGCCGAACAGCGACTGGACGGCCCCGGCATCGGCCAGATCCCCCTTCACAAAGTGAAACCCCGGCTGCGACGACAACTGGTCCAGCCGGGCCTGCTTCAGCGATACGTCGTAGTAGGGATTGAGATTGTCAAACCCCGTCACCGTATCGCCGCGCGCCAGCAGCTTCTTCGCCACATGATACCCAATGAACCCCGCCGCGCCTGTCACCAGTATGTTCATGCTAGAGCAACTCTCCTTGCCGTCCGCCCGGCGTCAAGCCCAGCACGCGGTAGGCCGATGCCGTCGCCGTCCGGCCCTGCGGCGTCCGCGCCAGCAACCCCTGCTGGATCAAATAGGGTTCATAGACTTCTTCAATCGTTCCGGATTCTTCGCCCACCGAGACGGCGATGGTGTTCAGTCCCACGGGCCCGCCGCCGAACTTTTCGATAATGGTCTGCAAAATGCGCTTGTCCATTTCATCCAGCCCGTGCCGGTCCACATCCAGCATGGCCAGCGCGCGGTCGGCCACCTCGCGGTCGATTCGATTGTTGGCCCGGATCTGGGCATAGTCGCGCACCCAGCGCAGCAGGTTGTTGGCGATGCGCGGCGTACCGCGCGAACGCGCCGCGATCTCCGCCGAACCGTCCCCCGTCAGGTCCACGTTCAGGATCCGCGCCGAGCGCTCGATCACCCGCTCCAGTTCCTGCGGAGTATAGTAGTCCAGGCGGTTGGTGGTGCCGAACCGCGACCGCATCGGCGCGCTCAGAAGCCCGCTGCGCGTCGTCGCCCCAACCAAGGTGAACCGCGGCAGGTTCAGCCGCACACTGCGCGCGTTGACGCCCTGGTCCAGGACGATGTCGATCACGAAATCCTCCATCGCCGAATACAGGTACTCCTCGACACTTTTCTGGATGCGGTGGATTTCGTCGATGAACAGAATGCTGCCCTTTTCCAGGTTCGTGAGCATTCCCGCCAGGTCCCCCGGCTTGGCCAGTACCGGGCCGGAGGTCGCCTTGACCGCCACGCCCATCGCCGCGCCGAGAATATAGGCCATGGTTGTCTTGCCCAGGCCCGGCGGCCCGCACAGCAGCACATGATCCAGCGACTCCCCCCGGCCCTGCGCCGCCGCCACGCTCAATTCCAGGCGCTCGCGGATTTTCGCCTGCCCCACGAAATCATCAAACCGCCCCGGACGCAGAGTCAGTTCAAACTCGGCGTCCGCGCGGTTCAGGGTCTCGGATAGGGTCCGGTCTGCCATAGGGGGGGCATTGAAGCAGAAAGGCCCGCGCGACACAAGCGCAGGCCAGAAAATGGTGCACCCGGAGGGATTCGAACCCACACGCTTTTAAGGGCATAAGAACCTGAATCTTACGTGTCTGCCAATTTCACCACGGGTGCGCCGGTTGTGAAATCGTCGGCAACCTACCAGCCCCCCGCCCCAACGTCAATGGGGGAATCCGACTATTCGGCGGAGGGCGCCACTTCGATTCGGTAGCGGGTGCGCAGAAAGAGGGCGGGCCCGGCATCCGTCAAGCCTAAGCGCAATCCGCGCGGATCTTCCGTGGCGGTCAACTCGCCTGGAAGCGGCGATCGCCAGTCCCTCAAATCGTCGGAGACGTCGAAGTCGATCGCCACGTCCGCCGCATCGGGATTCAAAAAAAGGCGGAATTCGCGGCCGGCCTCAGGGCTGGCCTGAAATCCGCGCGGACGGGCGGGATCAGACGGATCGGCGCCGGCGGCATAGTCTTCGAGGTGGCGGGCGGCCTCTTCCTCGGGCATTCCGGGCAACAAGCATTCTCGCCATTCCTGGAAGGTCTCCAGGCGGCGCAGGGAAAGCAAGCCCAGACCCGTGCGGGGATGGCTGTCCAGATGCGTGAAATCGCCGGCCACCAGCAGGGCGTTGAAATCGGGCAGAACGGTGAGCGAATTGAGGCGGGCATCGCGCCGGCGGTTGGCAAACGCGGCGGAGACGAACTCGCCCCCTTGTACCACGTTCCACAGCCCCGTGGTCCATGGCAGGGTGCGAGAGAAGTGGGGCGCGACAAAGGTCGGATCCACCCGCCCGTCGGCATGCAGCCGAACCATGCGGCGGAATCCGCCGGCCACGCTCAAACGGCCCTCGACCAGCCATGCGTCGCCGGGCAACGGAACCACCTGATTGATTCGGGTGCCGTCGAGGAAATCGGATTGGAAACCGGGATCGACACCGCTATCGAGATCCCAAAGGGCAAGCTGCTGGGCGTTGTTGTCCCGAAAATATCGCAAGACCAGGCGGCCGTCGGGCAGCTCCAGCATCGGCGTGCTATGGGGCGGAAAATCCATCGTGCCCCGCAGGGAGCCATCCGGCGCAAAAAGCTGCTGGCCCAACAGAAACGAACCGTCGTCGAGCGCAAACAGACCACTAAACCAACGCCGTTCGCCGGCGAATGCAAAAGCGGGATCCGGCGTGCCGTCGGACAGCAGGCGCTGCCATACCGGGGAAGGAACCTCCCGGTCGGGCAACATGTAGTGAACCAGCATCGCGCCGCCGGGAAGCGGGGCGACGTGGAAGGAGCCGATATATGTCGAATAGACCGGCTCCATCCCGGGAATCGCCCAAACGCTGCCGTCCCGGGGCAGGTAGCGCGGCGAATCCGGATCGATCGTCCCGTCGCGCCGCAGCCGCAAAATGCGCGTCTGGGTGCCGTCGGGAAAGTCATGAATGCCGCGCAGGGGGACGAGCAGAGACTGGCGGTCGCGGGTGAATTGGTACGACTGGGCGGCGGGCAGATCGAGCGGAGGCTGGAAAGCGGGATCGGGCTGGAAAGAAGAGTCCAGCACGATCAGGGGATGCTCCGCCGGGCCATCCGGGGCAAGATCCCGGTGAATGAGAATGCCGCCATCGGCGAACGTTCCCAGCACCGTTGCGGCGGGATCGGTCGCGAGATCCGGGGCTTGCCAAGTGGGGTCGGGCGTGCCGTTGGGCAGGATGCGTCGGACGTGGCTGTGGTGGATCCGCCCGTCGGGCAGAAGATGCAGCACCGGGACATCCAGAGCCACGCGGAAATCGGGATCCTCCGTGCCGTCGGGATGGATGCGGACCAACTCATGAAATATCTGTCCATCTCGGATTTCCGTGTTCTTCAGCAGCAGCGATCCATCGGACTCTTCGGCCAGCAACAGGGAGCCGAACGGATCGCAACGGGAGTACGCGTGGATCAGCGCCCCGCTGTCGTCATAGGCCTCGATTTCGTAGCACGTGCGGGGCGTGGAAGGCCATAAGCGGATCCAGGAATCGTCCCAATGAATCAGGCGGAAAGCGCCGCCGGCGCGCGGAAGGATCCGATAGCCCCGGTCGCGGGAAAATTCCCGGGGCGGGAACGATGGATCCAGTGCGCCATCCGCGTCCACGCGGAAAAGAACATACGGCGGTTGCGACCAAAGGATCGGGCCAGACCCATCCAATTCCTCCCGCCCCAGCACCCATAATCTGCCATCCGCGGCGGGAACGGCTTGGACGGCGGGTTGGGGCCAAGAGGCCGGGTCGGCCATGGGCAATCGTTCAAACGTGCCGCGGCGATACGCTTCCAGGCGGCGACCGTCCGGGTGGCCCCGGAACATGTAAAGAATAGAGTCAGTTTCGAACAGGATTTCCGGGGCGCCGGTGTGGCCGGACAAAAAGGAATAGCGCAAATCCCGTGTGCCATCCGGGCGATAGGCCAAGGGATGACTGGGAAACGAATGGACCCATGTGCCATCCGAAAGCGGCACCAGAGGCTCGGAAACAGGCGTGCCCAGCATGATAACGCCGCTTGGCAAATCGGGGCCGCTGATGGCCACGGCCTCCGGCTCGAACACGGCATCCAGCCGGCCGTTCGGCAGCAGCTTCGCCAGGCCGGGCCGGGGGATGCCGTTGACATGCGTGAAATCCCCGCGCAGCAGGACGGTACCATCCGGGGCCACGGCCGAGCCAGAAAGCGTCCCCCGGGCCATCGCCAGCTCAGGGGCGTCCGGCAGCACCCCGCCCGGCGGAATCGCCTCCACTCGAAGCGGAAACCCCGCCAGCGCCAAGCCCAATGTCCAACCGGCCCGGACGGTCTGGAAAACCCTCGTCACGGCGTCAGACTGCTCTCCCCGACCGCCCGAGTCAAGGACGTTGCTGGACGAATGAAGAGGCGGAAGGTGGCGGGACGGGGGCGTCCCGGCTCCAAGCCGCCTGCCATTTCCTGCTGTTGTGGCTCCGATGGCCGGGGGGTTATTGTCTCCGAATGCGGTAGTAGCGGCGGGGATGGCTGCTCCAGGCCGGATCGAAGAAGTAGATGGGGTCTCCCGAAAACGTATTGGTGATCAATGTCACCCAGTTGGTCGTGGCCAGGTTGGTACTGGCCTGGACCAGGACCACTTCTCCAGCGGTCCAATTCATGTTGAATCCGAACCGGTTGGAAACCATGCCGAAACTGGCATCGGCCAGAAACGCGGGGCGATCGGCGGCCGTGGCGGCCGTGGTAAATTGCCAGACCTCTCCGGTGGTCACTCCGTTGGCATTGGTGGGATCCACGCGCCAGTAGTAGGTCGTGGAGGGAGCTAGATTGGTGGATAGCGTGGTTGCGGCCAAGGCGCGCGCAAAGGGCGGCGTGGGGGTTGTGCCCATATTCAGCCGGTAGCCACTGGCGCCCGCGGCGGCCGTCCAGGACAACGTGGCATTCGTCGGCACGCCGGTATTCAGATGGGCCGGCACCGGTCCCGCCGCCTGAGCGGGCGAGGCGCCGGCGGCATAGCTGACCTGCAGATCATAATTTGCGGCATGGCCGAATTGCCCGCTGGCATTGGTCAACCGGATCCGGACCGCGCCATTGGACCAGCAGTTCCAAACGATCTTCGATGCCCGGGGTTCCCCGCCCCCGTTGTCGTCCTGCGCGATCTGGGAGGTTCCATTGTTTTCAAAGAGAGTCAGCACCGTATCCGCGCTGGCACCCAGATTCGTGGTCCAGATGGTATAGCGGCGGTTGGCGCTCACCGCCAGCCGCACCCAGTCCACGTCCCCGGCATAGCTGAAGTTGCGGGTCTGCCGGAATTCGTACAAATGGTCGGGCAGGATGCTGACGGTCGTGGCGGCGGTATTGTCGCCCATGGCCTCGTATTCGTCCACGGGGGTCCCTCCGGGAACAATTTGATCCATATCCAGATTCCCCCAGGACCCGGCAAAGAAATTGACGTACTGGCTCTCCGTTCCGCCCGTATTCAAATGGATGTAAACGGTACTGTTCACCACGTTCGACATCGCTTTGAACCCGATCACGGGGACCTGATGGGCCCCGCCGAAGTAACTGCCCCACGAGCCAATACTGAGGGGGCGCCCCGCGTTGATTTCGCCCTGGATGATGCCCAGATAATTGCTGCGTTGCGCGGTGGTGTTGACGGGGCCGTGATACGTCACGTTAAAGGCCAGTCCGTTTGTTCCGTTGATGAACTCCTCCAGAATGGCATCCTCGTCGACTCGTTCCAACCCGTAGTACTGGTGAGCCAGGGCCGCGACGACGTTCGAGACATTCGCCTGGTCGTGGCCGGGGGCCACGGGCTGAGAGGGCTGGCGCAAGGGCGCCGGACCGTTGTCGATCAGATTCCAGTATTTCACCCCCGTGGAATACGCGTTGCGATCCCAGTAGGCCAAAATGTCGGCGTTGGCCGTGGCCCAGCACACGCCGCCGGCGCTGGGCGGATAATACATGGTGGGATTGTTCAGATAGGTCGGCACCGAAGAGGGATTGTTGGTCGCTCCGGGAATATAATTCTCCGCCTTGACGCCGTCGGGAGGCGGAGCCGCGCCGACGTATTCAATGATCAATTGCGCGGGGTTCGCGCCATAATAGGCCGCGCTCTCCATGGCGTAGATCAGTTGATGCCCCCCGGACGATGCTGTATTGCGCAACTGAATGGCGATGGGATTGCCGCTGGCCCATCCCGGGCGGTTGATGATCTCTTGGACAACGGTCTTGATGTCGGGACTGGTATACACTCCGTCTTCCGCCCATGGGGTGGGTACATTCCAAGCCACTGACGCAGAGGTGATCGTGCGCGCGCCAATGTATTCCCCGACATGGAACGGATCCGTGGCATCGTAGGCTTCTCCGCGGATGGAGAACGACGAGGCGCCCGTACCGGGTAAATACGCCTGGACACGCAAGTAGGCATGGGAAATGACCGTTTGATTGGTCAATGGAATGCCATTGAACCGAAAAGCGCCGATCAAGAAGGGGGCGGAGAAATCGCCGTGATAGCCGCACGCCACAAAATCATCCGTCCAAATATCTCCTGAAACGGTTAGGCCATAGGCATCATCATTCACATCCGATACCGTATTGGTGATGATCGCGGCCTGAACGCAGGCCGTTGCCACCAGTTGAAGGACCCAAAGCCAGACCAGACGCTTGGAATTCATTGGGCACCCCCGATCGTCTTGCTCTCCGTTCGATAGGGCGCCCAGGCCTCCTGGCTCATCCGGGCGAGATCGGGGTCCGGTTGCCGTGGCGATTGGAGGCGCGCCTGGGCCTGGGCGTCCGGTTCCGTCACCACGGCATGGGTCCTGAGATCAACCACCATCGCGTCCCCGCCGCCATCGACGGGTTCCACCAGAAACGCCTCGTCAAAAAAGCCCAGCATCAGGTGATGACGAACCCGCCATGGTTTACCGTCCTTCTCCCGCCCTGCCAGATCCAGCGCATTCACCTCCCGAACCCGTTGAAACGGCAGCCCCCGGAAACAACGCAGAACCGGCGGCGCGGTATCCTCAGCGGAAATCATGATGGTGGCATAGCGATCCTCCCCGCGCAGTTCGGGTTCGTACCCCGTCGGCCTTCCGCTCTGACCGGCGAGATCCGCGCGAGTCCGTGCAACGAACTCCTGGGGTGAGTTGCGCGCTTGGTCATCCGACGTTTTGCCGCCCGACTCGAAAACGAACAGGAAAGCGCCCGCCTCGCCCGACAGGAGGTGCAGCGTGATTTCATCCGCCAAGAACCAATCTCCCGGGAAAAAAGAGGGTAACAACGCGGAAGCGGCGCCAAACGCCTCGTTGCGTGACACGGGGGCCGCCTCCGACAACCGGGCCCATCCGCAGACCAATAACGCCATCAGCCAGATGGCCCGACCGAGTACCGTACGTCTCATGTGATGCTCCTCCTTGGATGACCTGTCCGCGGACCGCGGATATTCAACCAGGCAAAATTTACTCCCGGCGTTTCGTGGAGCACAACACAATTCACCCATGGATCGAGACGTGGGGGGGGGGGGGGGTATCTGCAGGCAACGACCGAGATAATCCCGGCTACGGATGAACCTTCGATTGTACGGATTCGATCCGGGCGGCCCCTGGATCGGATCCGTGAAATCCGCGAAACCGCGCCAGCCCACGTGGCAAGTCCGTAGCCGGGCTGTTCCGCTTCAGCCCCCCCCCCTGGCCTTGTGCGAGGGGTGAATCAGGCCGGCCCGATCAGCTCTGACGCCTGGCGAAAGGGGATGGCTTCCACTCCGTCGCTCAGCTTGCAGGGCTCCCCGTTGTAGATCAACAAGGCACGGCCTGTGCAATCCATCCGGGATCGGAACCTTCGCAATCCTTGCAGCAACTTGTCTGAAAAGGTGCTCGCCGACTTGATCTCCGCCACGTGCAGCGTCCGGCCTTCCGGAGCAAGCAAGTCCACCTCGTTGCCGTGGCTGTCGCGATAGAAATACAGCCTGGGCATTTCCCCGCGGTTGGCTTGGGCCTTCAGACATTCCATGACGACCATATTCTCGAAAATGGAGCCCACCAGCGGATCCCGCGTGACTTGTTGTGGCGTGCGAATATCCAACAGGAAGCATAGCAGGCCGACGTCGGTGAAATAATACTTGGGCGACTTGATGACCCGCTTGCCGAAATTTTCGAAGTATGGCGGCAGCTTGAACAGAACAAACGACGCCTCCAGAATTGAAAGCCAGTGGCGGATGGTTTTGGCGTCCACACCGACGTCGTTAGCCAGCGAGGTGTAATCCATCAACCGCCCCGTCCGGCCGGCAACCAGCTTCATCGTTTTCTCGAACAGCGCGGCGTCCTTCAGTTGAATCAACTGGCGCACGTCGCGCTCCACGTAGGTCTGGTAGTAGTTGGAGTGGAACGGAACGGGCCGTAGAGACTCGGCATGCAGTCTGGGCAAAAACCCCCTGAACGCCACCTCTTCGAAGGATCGGTTGGATGGGCTGGCGCTTTCGAGTTCCGACAGCGACAACGGGTAAAGCGTCAGGATAGCTGTCCGTCCAGCCAGCGATTGCGTCACCGCCTCCCTCAAGCGAAGCTGGTGCGATCCCGTCAGAACGAACCGACCGTTGAGCATCTCTTCGTCCACGATCGTCTGGATATAACTCAGCAGTTCCGGCGCGCGCTGGATTTCATCCAAGACGACGGGTCCCGGGAACTGGGCCAAATAGGCCCGCGGGTCGTGGATGGCCAGATCCCTTACATCCGGTCAAACCCCGATATTCTTCTGACAGAATTTTATGATTTACAGGATTCCATCCACCGGACATTCATGGCTTTTCCATCCTGTTCATCCCGTGAATCCTTTCAAATATTGTCTCCGCCTGTTCCCTTGGCGTCTTTGCGTCTTGGCGTGAGACCTTCCCGGCCCCGATCCAGCAGCCATCCTCACGCCTAGACGCGAAGACGCCAAGGGGAAACACAACCTGGAGAAGATTCGCTACGGATGGATCTGAGATTGTTGGATTCGATCCGGGGATACGCAGAAGTCAGGGGCTGTCGGAGGAGTCTGCCGGGCGACGGTCGGGCGACAATTCGAAGGGCTGGAGTCCGCCGGCGATGATCGAGGCGCCGCCGTCGACATACAGGATCTGGCCGGTGATCTTGCGCGACATGGGCCCCAGCAGGAAGGCGGCGGCATTGGCGACCTCTTCCTTGTCGGCCACCGTGTCCCAGGGCAGCGGGCTCGATGCCCCCCAGATGACGTCGAACTTGCCGAATCCGGGGATCTTGGAAGCCGCCTTGCTGGCCAGCGGCCCGGCGGAGACGGCATTCACGCGGACGAGATCCTGACCGTGGCGGCGGGCCAGGGCCCGGGTGACGGCCTCCAGCGCGGCTTTGTGCACGCCCATCCAGTTGTAATAGGGATAGATCCGACTGGTGTCGAACGTCAGGGCCAGCGCGGCGCCGCCGTCCGGCATGTACGCAATGGCATGCTTCACCACCCGCGCGAAAGAAACGGCACTGATTTTGTAGGACAGCAAAACGTCGTCGATCGCATCGGTGTGAAATTCGTCTCCCAGGCAGGTCTTCGGGTTGGCGTAGGCGATGGAGTGGACCACGCCGGCGATGGGGCCGGTGCCCGCAAACAGCGACTGGATTTCGTCTTCGACGGTAATGTCGCAGTAGCGCACGTCGAGGTCTTCGCGGGCGCGGGCCGCCGCGCGGGCGCCGCGCTCCAGGAAGATGCGGCTCATCCGCTCGCTTTGGGCGGTATAGATGACGCGCCCGCCCAAGGACACGATCTTCTCCCCGATGGCATACGCGATCGAGTCATAGTCCAGCAGGCCCATCACCACATACGGTTTGTCGGTTGAGATCATAATAGATGGAACAGTACCCGCCCTTGGCCGAAATGCAAATCAAGCCTGCCGCGGAAAAAACGGCACGAAACATGGAGCGGCGCGAATCCGGGGGATCCGCCAATCCCAGATCCGCGCCGCCACAAGAACCGGCCCGAGGCGCTATTTAATGACGATCGATTCCAAGACCGCCTGCATCGTTGGATCGCTCTGGTGATCCGGACCGGAAATGGCGATGCTGACCGTGCGCCCGTCCTTGAGCGCGTTGTAGAATGTCTGGCGGCGGCCGCCGGACTCGAACGTCGTCGTCCAGAAGTTCAGCCCCTTCATCTCCACCCGCTCCAGTGGGGAGCCATCCTGCCGGGCGCGCATCGATTCCAACGCCGATTCGACGTTGTTGTCGTTCAGGTTGAATCCCTCCAGCTTGACCTGGGCCATGTAGCTGCCGCTGCGGTTGTAGGTCTGCAACGAACCCTTGCCGAAATCCACGAACTCCCAGCCCTGCGGGACCAGGATGTCGAAAAATTCGGTTTCCTTGATTTCGCCGGCCACGGCCGGCGGTTGGGGTTCGGTCACCGTGGCCGCCGCGGCGCCTTCGCCTTCGGGAGCTTTCTTGCCGCAGGCGGCCGCGCTGATCGCCAGGGCCATCACCAGAACCATCGTCCAGGGCGATTTCATCATGTGGGGTCTCCTTGGTTGGGGGTTTTATCGAATCCGCGACGCGCATGGCGCCGCGGAATGGTCACGGAGTCGGGAGTTCAAGCCTTCCGCCTCAATCTTCGGAATCTTCCCGCAGGCTGGCGGCCAGTGCAGACATCGTGGCCTCGGACGCATCGGCGGAGGTGTCGTCGCAGCGCCAGAGGGCGATGGCGACGTGAGCGCCGCCCGACAATGGAACCAGATAGGTTTCCATGACCCCCTTGCGCGGGATCGTTGTGTCCTGGCTCGAACCGGCGACGGTCCGGCCCAGAAAAACCCGTTCCGTTGCGTGGACGCCCGGGAGGGTTGTGCCGAAGAAATCGGCCTTCACGTAGTCCATGACCAGGCCGGCATCGCCCCCGAAGGCTTCCAGCATGTCGGCCGGAATGCGGACCAGCCGCAGTTCCATCGCGGCCTCTTCCGGCGCCGCCTCCGCCGGCGACACCAGGGCAACGGCATCCAATCCAATCTCCGCCGGCGCGGAAAACGCCACGGGCGTATCGAATGCAATTCCGTCCCATCGAACCGGATGAAGGGACTCCCCCGCACCGGCAACGGCGACAAACAACACCGCAACGATCGGCAACCTGATCTTGATCATGGCATGGCCTCCTGTTCCACTCTCTATCAAACCCCTCCCCCCTCCGCCAAGCCCGGGATTTGCGCCAAAAGCGATTTGTCTTTTCTGACCTTCGGGGGGGGGGGGGGCTGCGGGATCCGCGCTTGAACCATCGGGAGGATTCTGCTTGAATGCCCACAGATCGGGCTGTCGCCCCGAAGCCATATCATCAAGGAGTGCCATGAAACGCCTGAGGTTCTGTTTCTGCGCCATTTGGCTGCTTTCCGCCGCTAGCGGCTGGTCGCAATCCCTGGCCGTCGGGGATCCCGCTCCCGAACTCAAGGCCTCCCGATGGGTCAAGGGCGATCCCATCGAGACCCTGGCGCCGGACCAGACCTATGTGGTGGAGTTTTGGGCCACGTGGTGTCCGCCGTGCCGATCCTCCATCCCCCACCTGACGGAACTGGCCAAGCGGTTCACCAATGCCACCGTCATCGGAATGAATATCTGGGAGCGCGGCGGAGACATCCCGGCCAAGGTCGGATCGTTCGTCGAGGACATGGGCGATCAGATGGACTATGCCGTGGCCATCGACACCGATGACGGCCACATGTCCACCGCCTGGATGAGAGCCGCCGGCCGCAACGGCATCCCCGCCGCCTTCATCGTCCATCAGGGCCGAATCGCCTGGATCGGACATCCCATGTCGATGGAGGCGCCCCTCGCCGCGGTGCTGGATGGCTCCTTTGACTTCGCCGCTCCACCTCCGGCCACCGCGCGCATGGCCGAAGGCGGCGACAGCCTCCGTGCGCTTGTGCCGCTGTTGGAGAAGTACTTTGCGGCGATCCGGCAGGAAGACAAGCCGGACGACGCCGCGGAACTGGCCCGTCAGATCGAGGACTTGGATATCCAGCAACCAGGCATCCTCAACCATTTGGCCTGGGCGATCCTGACCCAAGAAGGGTTTGTCCACCGCGACCTGCCGCTGGCCACCCGCCTGGCCCGGAAAGGGGTGGAACTTTCCAAGGAAAAGGATGCCCACATTCTCGACACCCTGGCCCGGGCGCTCTGGGACGGCGGCCAGGCCGAGGAAGCCATCGAAATGCAGCGGAAGGCCGTCGCACGAGCGCCGAAGGATCCATCGTTCGCCCTGGTCCTCGAGACGTATCTCGACGAATCCCGGCCCGGCGGCCCGGCGCTGCGGCTGCGCACCGAACGCTTCGGCATGCCGGTGGTGGAACTCAACGGCGCCATCTACGCACCCGGCGGGCATTCCGACCGCGGCATTCTGGGCACGGTTGAACGCTTTGGAGCCGATGCCACGGCCACCGAGACTCTCTCGGAGAGGATCCAGCCGCGCCGTTACCATGTCGCCGCCGCGCATGACGGCAAGATCTATATCGCCGGTGGAGCGCTGGTGGATGATGGCGGCCGGATGCTCACGCCTTCCAGTGGACGATTCGAAGAGTTCAATCCGGAAACCGGCGAGACCCGGCGACTGCCCGACCTGCCGATCGCCGTCAGCCGCGCCGGCGCGGCCGTCGTGGGAGGGCGGCTCTTCGTGATGGGCGGCGCCGAAGCCTCCGGCCGCCGCACGGCGGCGGTCCAGATCTTCGATTTTGAATCCGAAACCTGGAACCGCGGGGCGGACCTGCCCGTGGCTCGCGAAGGGAACATCTTCGCGCACGAGGGAACGATCATCGCCCCCGGCGGTTATGACGGCGCTGTCGCGCTGCGCGATGTCCAAAGGTATGACGTCAAGGCCGACGCTTGGACCCAACGGAGCCAGCTCCCCGTCAAATCCAGCGCCTTCCAGGGCGTCGTGGCCGATGGCTGGCTGTACCTGTTTGGCGATTACGATGAACTCGACCGGACCGTCGCCTGCCATATCGATTCGGACAAATGGCACCGCATCGAGATCGGCTACAAGCCCGCCCGCCACGCTGGCGCGGCGCGGCTGGGTGACGCCGTCTACGTGGTCGGCGGCAATGTGCAGTCGGGCCCGCCCTATCTTGCCCGCATCCAGCGCTTTTCCCTCCAGGAACTGGCCGACGCCCCGCGCCGCAAATGGAAGCCGGCCCCCACCCCGACCCCGCGACGGCCAGCCGCCACAATCGAGCCTCGCCCGACTCGCCGGCCCGCGGCTCGGCCCGATGCCAACTTCTTCCACTTGAAATGGGAACAGGATCTCGAAGACGGTTTCGCGATGCCGTACATGGGCAGCCGGATCCAGAGCGGGTTCCCCCCGCGCCACCTGGTGTTTGCGTCCGCGGACCGCCTCCAGATTCGCCGCGCGGACAACGGCGGGCTGGTCCACACCATCTCCCTGCCGGAGGCCGTCCGGGCCCCGGGTGACGACGCCATGGGTCCCAGCCAACTCCGATGCGTCTTTGTCCAGGATGGGGATGGCGGCATGGTTGTCGGCAGCCGGTCGTTGTATGAACTGACCGACGTCTCCTCCAACCGCCGCAGCTACCGCGGCATTGGCGAGCAGTTCATCCGCCTCTCCACGGATGGCGCCCTGCTGTCGCTGGAACAAGAGGATTCCCATTCCGGGCGAAGCGACTTCAACGTCTTGCCCGTAGGGCCGGACCGGGATGTCCTGCTGGCCGGCTCGTGGACCGGCTTCCAGATCGTGGACGCCCGCCAGAACCTCCTGCTGGATCATCGTGAAGGATCCGGCGAACGCTGGTTCTTCCGGCCGGCCGCGGAGGGCGGCATCGAGGCGCTGGTGATCGGTCCGCGCCGCATCGCCTGCTACGAGCTGCGGCTTCCCGGCATGGAGCCCGCGCAACCCGCACCGCCCCCGCCCGCTTCGGTTCAAACCGGCGCGGAAGCGGACTCTCCCGTCGGCGCCACGCCCCGGCCCTCGCGGATCGACCGCTACTCCGAAATGCTGGACCGCGATCCCAACAACGTCAACGCGCTCCATTGGCGGGGTTTTCTCCATGCCATGCGGGGGGATGCCAAGGCCAGCCGGCGGGATTTCGAAAAAGCCATTCGCCTCGCGCCTACGGCGGCCAATGTCCGCTGGAGCTATGGCTGGGCGCTGCTGAATCTCGGCAAATTCACCGAGGCTGCCCGCCAATGGGAGCAGATGGCCGAGATCGATCCGGCGGTCCCCGGCACCGAAGACTATCGCCTGGCCCTCGCGTACTGGGCCGACGGGCAAAAGGATGCCGCACTGAAGATTTTCAATGCCGCGGTTGCGCGCCAGCCCTCTGCTTGGATCACCCGCGACCACGCGGCCCGCTTCACCAGCCACTGGACCGAGAAGGAAAAGGCCATCCTGTTCGAACTCCATGACGCCTGGCGCCGGATCTATCCCCCGCCCGCCACGGCGGCCGACATTCCCCTGCCCAACCCCGACCTCCCCGTTTCCGAACAGCGAAACTGATCGATCCTGTTGTTCTGTGGCCGGTCCCGGCAAGGGTCGGCCCTTTCCCACAGCCGCCCCGCGACCCGCGCGCGCGGCACCCGTCGATCCGCGCGGACCGGAGCGCCGCGCTACGAAAACCCAAACACCGCTATGGTGATGCGGTTGCCGCGCTTGACAGCCGTGGCTTTTTTGATTATTGTACGATAATCAAAAGGCAAGCCATGACTTCATCCATTTCTTCTGCCACAGGAAGCCGCGGCGGGGTACGCCCCGGCGCCGGGCGCAAACCCGGCACCGGCCCCTACGGCGAGCCCACCGCGCCCATCCGCATTCCGCAAAGCCGCCTGCCGGCCATCCGTGCCTGGCTGGAACAGTTCGCCCGCGAGAAGCCCGATCCGCGGCTGCGCCCGTTCTCCCGCCAGCCGTCGCACCGGCCCCTGCCCTTCTACGTCTCGCGCATCGCCGCCGGCTTTCCGTCGCCCGCCGACGACCATCTCGAAGGGGCCATCGACCTCAACGAACAGCTTGTGCGACATCCGGCCGCCACCTACTTTGTCCGCGTCGAGGGCGACTCCATGACCGGGGCCGGCATCCGTCACGGCGATTTTCTGGTGGTGGACCGCTCGCTTGAACCGAAATCGGGCTCCATCGTCGTTGCCGTGGTCAACGGCGAATTGACGGTGAAGCGCCTGCGGGTTCGCGGCAAACGCATCTGGCTGATGCCGGAAAACCCCGACTACCGCCCCATCGAGATCGGCGAAGGCGCCGACCTGGTCATTTGGGGCGTTGTCGCCCATGCCATCCGCTCGTTTTAGGGCCATGGTTGCGCTGGTCGACTGCAACAATTTCTACGCCTCGTGCGAGCGCGTCTTCCAGCCGCGGCTCGAGGGTCGCCCCATCGTCGTGCTCTCCAACAACGATGGTTGCGTCATTGCCCGCAGTGCCGAGGCCAAGGCGCTGGACATCCCCATGGGCGCGCCGTTGTTCAAAATCAACGACCGCTTGCAACGCGAACGCGTGGCGGTGTTTTCCTCCAACTATGCGCTCTATGGCGACCTGTCGCGCCGCATTATGCAGATCCTCGCCACGTTCGCCTCCGCCATCGAGGTCTATTCCATCGACGAATCCTTCCTGGACCTGACCGGCCTGCCGGGAAATCCCACCGAGCGGGCGCGGGAGATCGCCCAAACCGTTCGGCGCTGGACCGGCATTCCGGTTTCCATCGGCATGGCTCCGACCAAAACGCTGGCCAAGATCGCCAATCGAATGGCGAAGCGGGCGGGACCGGCAGGGGGCGCGGTGCTGGACTGGAGCCGGGTGGAGGCACCGCGCGACGTCCTCGCGGCCCTGCCGGTCGAAGACATCTGGGGCATCTCGAAACGCTGGGGCGCGCGCCTGCGGCGGATCGGCATCGCCGACGCCCTGGCGCTGGCCGAAGCGCATCCCCCTCTTTTGCGCCATCAATTCGGCGTGGTGATGGAACGAATCGCCCATGAACTGAACGGGATCTCGTGCCTGCCGCTGGAAACCGTCTCCCCGCCGCGCCGGCAAATCCTGGTCTCGCGCAGCTTCGGAGAAAAGCTTTCCCACCGCGATGATCTGCGCGCGGCGGTGGCCGCCTTCGCCACCCGGGCCGGCGAAAAACTGCGCGCGGCCCGCCTGCTGGCGCCGGCCATCGGCGTGTATTTGCACACCAGTCCGTTTGCGACCGCCGGACCTCGCCACGCCGAGAGCCGACTGCAGCCGCTCGATCCCCCCACCGACGATTCCGGAACCCTGGTACGGGCCGCCGTGGAAAGCCTGGACCGCATGTATCGCGCCGGGCATGCCTACCAAAAGGCGGGAGTGCTCCTGCCCGATCTGGCCTCCGCCCGCCACGCCCAGGATACCCTGTTCCGGGACGATGCCGCCATGGAACGCTCGGCGCACCTGATGGCCGCCATCGATCGAATCAATCACGAACAGGGGCGTGGAACCCTGCGCTATGCCACCCAGCTCCTGGGCCAGCGCTGGCAAATGCGCCAGGGCCGCCTTTCCACCGCCACCACCACGCGCTGGCGGACCCTCCCCACCGTCGCCGCGCGGATGCCCTGATCCCGCCCGGACCGGCGGCCCCCCTGTTCAACTCACGTCGGCAATCGCCGTTTCGAGGCAGCGACGGATCATGGCTTCGGGCGGGGGCGGAATCAGCCCGGACGTCATCAGGCATTCCAGTGCGGCATGGGCATTGGCAATATCCATGCGGGCGCGCTCCTGCACCTGCTCCGGCGGCAGCGGGCGCCTCGCCACGCCGTCGACAACCGCTTGGCGGGCCACCGCGGCGGCCGTCTCGGAAAACACGCCCTGATCCGTCATCCGCGGCATGATGCAGTTGGGCCCAAGCCCCTGGCGCTCCGCGTAGGCCGCGAGGGTCCGCGCGGCGGCAATGGCCATGTCGTCGGTGATCTTGCGCGCCCGCACCAGCAACGCGCCTTTCAGGATGCCCGGGAACCCCAGCGAGTTGTTGACCTGGTTCGGAAAATCCCCGCGGCCGGTCGCCACGACCAGCGCGCCGGCCGCCCGGGCGGCATGCGGATAGATCTCGGGCACGGGATTCGCACAGGCAAACACAATCGACTTGGAGGCCATCGACCGGATCCACTCCGGCCGCACCACATCCGGACCCGGGCGGGAGAGCGAAATCAACACATCCGCGCCCCGCAAGGCTTCGGAGACCTCATTCACGCGCCGGGGATTGGTCCGCCGGCACAGCTCCCACTTGCGATAAAAGCGCGGATCGGCCTCGATGTCGGCGCGGCCCGCATGGAGGCCCCCGCGCGAATCAAACAGGGCGACTCGCTCCGGATCGGCGCCCGACTGCAGGATCAGGCTGGCGATGGTCGTGTTGGAGGCCCCGGCGCCGAGAAAGACCAGCCGGCAGGACGCCAGCTCCTTGCCGGCCACTTTCAGCGCGTTGATCAGGCCCGCCAAGGTGACGCAACCCGTCCCCTGCGCATCATCGTGCCACACGGGAATGATGCAATTCTCGCGCAGTTCATCCAGCACCCGGAAGCAGTTGGGCTGGCTGATGTCCTCCAGATTCACCGCGCCGAACGATGGCGCCATCCGCCGCACGGTCTCGATCAGCACCTCGGGTTCGTTCTGGCCGGCGGCATTGCGGCTGTCGATGCACAGCGGCACGGCATCCACTCCGCCCAGCACCTTCATCAGGAACGCCTTGCCCTCCATCACCCCCAGCCCGCCCGGCGGTGATACGTCGCCATCGCCCAGTACGCGGGTCGAGTCGGTCACCACCGCCACGACATTGCCCCGCCAGGTCAGTTCAAACGACTCGTCGTGATCATCGCGGATGCCGGTGGAGACCGACGAAACCCCTGGCGTATACCAGGCATTGAACCACTGGAATCCCGGGAGCGGCGCGCGGGGCAGCACCTGGATTTTGCCGCCATAAAAGCGGTGGGCCTCCAGCGCCAGGGCCTGGAAGAACCGCGTTTTGGCCTGCGCCGTCCGGGCTTCGTCCCACTGCGCGGGGAAGCTCGAATCCAGGTTGTCCAAACGAATATCCATGTTCACGTCCATCCCCCCTGCGTTCGCATCCCGTGCCCCGATTGGCAAACGAACCGGCTTTACCGTGGCAAAACCGGTTCGTCATGCGCCGCCGGGGCGGCCGAATCAGAATTGATACACCAGGCGGCCCATGCCGTAGAAGTCCTCGGAGAAGCCCGATGAACTGGTGCCGCCATACCCCATCAGGCTGAAGTGGCGGTTGATGCGATACGACATGCCCAGATGCCCCCGCAGGACATAGCTGTCGTCCGGGTCGCTGCTGTCGTCGCGGGCCTGCACTTCGCCCAGCAGACTGGCGCGCTCATCCAGATCCCAGACCAGGGAAAGCGAACCCATCACGACATCCTCGCCCTTTTCCGCCATCGAACCGTTCGACACAAAGCTGATGTCCGCGGCGAAATGCAGCACATCGTGCACCGTGGTCCCGATCGATACCCCCCCCTTGGCCTGCGTCTTGCCCAGGCCCAGGTCCTTGTCATCGTCACCGGTCGGGAACGTCACCGCGGCATGCGGGAGAATCCACGCATAGCGGAAAATATCTTCAAAAAAGAGGAAATCGATGCCCAGCGACATGTCGCCGATCCCGCTTTCATCCCGGTCGCCCGCAAACCGGTCGCTGATGGTGACCCAATGAAAGGGAATTTCGGCCCGGGCCGCCAAGCGCTCCGTAATCCCGAACCGAACGCCCGGGGCCAGATAGAAGGTATCCCGGTCGGGTGCGTTGTCATCCTCGTACGTGCTGCCGCCGCCCGACATCGACACTTCCCAACCCATGGCTTGCGGGAACTTGTTTTCCCGGGTGAAGACCGTCCGCACCGGATCCGCGACTACCGTTCCGGCCAGCATCATCCCGGCCACCGACGCCCACAACAATTTACGAAGACTCATCGTGCCTCTCCTTCGGTTTTGCGGCGCTGCCTGCCGCCATCAGGTTCTCATTTGGCCCGCATCCTACTCCCCTCCCCCGCCACCGCGCAACCAAACAATTCACGCCGCGCCTGTCTCTTGTCCCTCTGTCCCCTGTCCCCTGCCTCCTGTCCCTCCCCCTTCTCACGTGACGCTTCTGCGCAGGGCTGCTATGGTCCCCGAGCCATGGAAGAAAGCGCTCCAGGCCATGTCCCCCGCCGGGTGCGGATCCTTCAAAATCCCCGATCCGGAACCGGTACGTCATCGGGAAACCTCCAGGACCGTTTCGCGCGCCATTGGCCTTCGCAAGACATCGATATCTCGTGGGACATCAGCCGCGACATCGAGGATGGCCGCCGCAAGGTCGATCAGGCGGTCCGGGACGGCATCGATACGATCCTGATCGCGGGCGGCGATGGCATGGTCAACAGTATCGGCGCGCAACTGGTCCATACGCCGGTCGCCCTGGGCGTATTGCCCACGGGCAGCGGCAATGGATTCGCCCGACACTTCGGAATCCCCCTCGATCTGGCCAAGGCGATTGCCGTCCTGGCCCGCGGGCGCCACCAGCGCATCGACGTGGGCACCGTGGACGGCCGCCCATTCTTCGTGACCTGCAGCCTGGCCTGGGATGCCGCCATTGCTCAACGCTTTGAATCGTTTCCATTTCGGGGAGTGGCCCCCTATTTTCTGGCCGCCGCCGCCGAACTGATCACCTATGAAGACCAGCCCATCCACGCCGTGCTCGATACCCATCGCTGCGTGGAGTTTCCCAACCCGATCCTCTTCACGATTGCCAACCTCTCCCAATATGGCGGGGGCGCGCAGATTGCCCCCCAGGCCCGCGCTGATGACGGCTGGATGGAGCTCGTCGCCGCGCTTCGCCAGGATCTGCCGGCGCTGCTGGTCAACATCGGCCGGCTGTTCAACGGCACATTCGACCAACTGCCCCAGGTCATGACCCGCCGCTTCCAGCGCCTCGACCTCCACCGTGCCCAGGCCACGCCCATCCAAATCGATGGCGAACTCGTCGGCGCCGGTCGCGACATCGAAGTCCGCGTCCTGCCCCGCGCGCTGAAGGTGCTGGTGCCCGCGGACGACCGCTGACCGGACGGTCATGCCCGCGTGGATTCGCCGTCGCGGCGGTCCCGCTCAGACCAGGGTCCACCAGACGAGCAGGCTTGCGGCGATCCGGTACCAGCCGAAGCCCTCTAGCGTATGATGGGAAATGATCCGCATGAGGAAGCGGATCGCGGCCAGGGCCACCAGGAAGGACAGGGCCAATCCGATGGCATAGGGGACCAGGTCGGCGCGTTGCAACGTGCCCCACCCCTTGGCCAGGTCGTAGATGCCCGCCAGGACCAGCACGGGCACCGCCGCAAAAAAGGAATACTGCGCCGCCGTCTTGCGCCCCAGCCCCATCAGGCGCCCGCCGAGAATGGTGGCCATCGAGCGCGATGTGCCCGGCACCATCGCCAGGCACTGGATGAACCCGATGCCCAGCGCGCGCTTCCAGCCGATGCCGTCCACCCCGCCCTCATCGTGCGAGGGCAGCACCCGTTCCAGCACGATCATCACGATTCCGCCCACGAACAGCGCCACCGCAATCGGTCCGGGGGCAAACAGCCTGTCCTTGATCATGGAGTGGAACAAGAGTCCGCCCACCGCCGCCGGCAGCGTCGTCAGCGCCAGCCAGAACCAGCCATTCAAGCCCGCGAATCCCACGCCATCGCCGAGCGCGCCTTTTGACGCCGAGCGAAAATCCACCAAGCGCAAAAACCGCCGCCAGTACTCCACCAGGACCGCGAGAACCGCGCCGGATTGAATCACCACTTCGAAGCTTTCGTGAAACGGCAGTTCCCGGCCCATCAACTGCTCCAGCCACGCCTGCGTCAGAATGATGTGCCCCGTCGAGGATACCGGCAAATACTCCGTGAATCCCTCCACCACCCCAATCACGGCGGCCGCCAGCCAAATGCGTAAATCAATCATCGCAACAGCCCATCCTACAATTCAATGTGAAAGGCGATCTTGGCGCAGATATCCGCGGCGATCCGGCGCACCAACGGCTCTTCCACCGGCAGGTTCACCTTCAGGATCACCAGCGAACTGACCCCGCGCGAGTCGTGGGGATTGCGCACATCATCAATGTTGATGCCGGCCGCCGCCAGCGCAGCCGCTATGCGCCCCAGCACGCCGGGGCGATCGTCGTAGGAAAACACCACCCAGTTGCCCGCAGGCTCGAAATAGAGCTTGTCGAAGTCGTTGATGCGCGCCACCAGCAGATTGCCCTCCTCCACGGTCCCGCGCACGCTGGCCCGCACCAGGTGTTCCGCGTCGACCGTTCCAATCAAATCGATGGTGATGGAATTGGTGTAGGCCTTGTGCTCGTCCGTCTCCCGATCCACGTAGTCCACGCCCATGTCGGCCAGAAACGCCAACGTGGACTTGTGGTCGAGGCCGGGGTCGTAATCCGCGCTCAAGGCCGTGGTCACCGGCGTCAGCAGCCATTGGGCAAACGGCTTCAACGACCCGTAGAAGCTGGTTTCAACCAGCTTGAGACGCGCATCGGAACCGAGAACGCGGCGGCAAATCCGGGTCAACACATGCGCCAGCCGCCCGAAGGCGGGATCCAGACCGGCGGGAACGTCGCGGTTCACCACGGCGCTGGTGATGCCCTGTTCATCCAGGTCGATCAATTCGCGGGCAGCCAATTCGGCGGCCTTGCGATTGGCCTCGCGGGTGCTCGCGCCCAGGTGCGGCAGCATTAGGTCCGCGATATCCGCCACGCTCTTGGCGCCCTCCGCATCCTTCGGATACACATCATTCAGGAAACGAATCTTCTTTTCCGACTTGATGGCCCGCAGGTCGCTTTCGCTCAGGATGCCGGCCCGCGCGCAATTGATCAGCGTGGCGCCGGATTTCACCCGCGCCAGCAGCTCCCGGTTGATCATCCCGCGCGTTTCCTCGTTTTCGGGAATATGCAGCGTGATGTAGTCGGAGCGCTCGAACAGCTCCGGCAGCGAACACAGTTCAATCCCCAGGGCCTTGGCTTTTTCCTCCGAGGTAAACGGGTCGTATCCCAGCACGCGCACATCGAAACCGGCCAGGCGGCGGGCCACGAGCTGGCCGATATAGCCCAACCCGACAACCCCCACGGTCTTGCCCGTCAGTTCGGTTCCCATAAAGGCGGTTTTCTCCCATTTGCCCGCCCGGCAGGAGGCATCCGCCGCCACGATGTGCCGCGCATCGGCCAGAATCATGGCGATCACCTCTTCCGCCACGGCATTGGAATTCGCGCCCGGCGTGTTCATCACGTCCACGCCCTTTTTGCGCGCATGGCGGATGTCGATGGTGTTGTAGCCGGCCCCCGCCCGGACGATCACCCGCAGCGCGGCGGCCGCATCGATGATCTCCGCCGTGATCTTTTCGCTGCGCACAATCAGGGCATGCACATCGGGGTGCTCGCGGACCAGTTGGGCCACATCGCACTTGGGGACCTGCACCACGGCATAGCCGCCGTGGGCTTCGAGAATTTCCTTGGCCACGGAATCCAAGGCCGTCGGGATCAGTACTTTCTTCATGCTTGCATCCTTTTTCGTCGTTTGGGGATTGCGCCGGCCCTTGCCCCCGCTCCGCGGGACGAACCTCTCAAGGCGCGCCACCCCGGAACCGGTTCACGGTCCGATTAACCCCCGCATCCTATTCCCCACGCCCCCGCCCCGCAAGCCCCGACCTCATTGGAATCATTGGGTCAGCTATTGGGGTCACCTCAAAAAGGGGTCAGTCCGCCTATTTCAGTATGCCGCGCCCCCATTCGAAGGGCAAGTGCGTGGCAAAATGATTAAATAATAGGACTGACCCCAATGGATTTGGGCTTTTCGGGGGGGCGGGGGCGGTCGTAGAATCCGGGGAGGAAAGGAAGGGGCGTGTCATGAAAGCAGTGGTGGTGTATGAATCGGCCTGGGGCAATACGGCGGCGGTGGCGAAGGCCATTGCGGAAGGGATCGGGCCGAACGCCCGCGCGTTGTCTACGGCGGAAGCCACTCCGGAAGCGATCGACGGGGTGAATCTGGTGGTGGCGGGATCGCCGCTGTTCGCCTTCCGCCGGCCCACGGAACGGGTTCGGGAGGGTATCCGCAAGAAGGCCCACACGTTTTCGACTCCGCCCGACTTGTCGCATCCGTCGCTGCGGTCCTGGCTGGAGCGCCTGCCGGCGGGTCAAGGCCATGCCGCGGCCTTTGAAACGCGCATTGGGTGGTCGCCGGGCGGAGCCGCGGGCGCCACGCTGAACAAGCTCGTCCAGGCCGGCTATGCTTCCGCCGGCCGCGTGCAGCGGTTCAAGGTCACGGGGCTGACCGGCCCGCTCAAGCCAGGCGAAATCGAGCGGGCGCGAGAGTGGGGTGCGGAACTGGCCCGGGTGGTACAAGCGGACGGATGAACACTCCGGGCAGCCGCAAGCCGACAGGCCGGCGGTGGGCGGCGGTTCTGGCGGCCGGATCCATGGTCGTGCCGGCGCTGCAAGGCTGCGGGCTGCATGTCTACCGCGCCCCGGTCCGGCCTGCGCCCGCGGATCCGGGCCTCTCCCCCATTGGCCGCGCCCTGGCCTACCTGGACGAAACGCAGGTAAAAGAGGTCCAGCACCCCTTTGCGGGCGGCGCAGATTTTCCGGGCAACTGGCCGCAATACGTCCTGATCAATTTTCCGGTGCGCCTCCGCGCACGCGATGTTAGCCCTTTCATTCCGGCCGCCATCCACCATTCCCTGGCGTTGATCCATGAAGACACCCAGGCGGCGCTGGGTCTGGAATCCCGCCAAATCGCCCGGGCACGCGCCATGCGGCAGGCAAGCGTGGAGTTCATGCATCGCTTCGAAGCCCCGCCGGGGGCCGACCTGGCGGGCGCCTATGGATTCTGGCCGCGGCAAGAGGAGGTCGCCATTTGGCAGAAGCCCTGGCTGGGACGGGTGCGCGGCGACTGGATGGCCGGTCCGTTCTTCTGGCTCTTCACCGACGGACCGGCCCTGGAGGGGCCGTTGTATCCGCTCAACGTTCCACAGATTCCTCGCGCCTACGGCATTCATCCGGACGCCGACGACACGGCGGTGATTTATGCCGCGCTTTGGGAGGCGCACCGACTGGACAGCGCTCCGGAGCCCAATCCGCCTTTTCATCTGTTCGCCGAGTGGCGGCATACCGGCCGAGAAGATCTGTTGGCCGACCCCGACTGGCTGCCCGAAGCCAGCGGAGCCTTCCTGACGTGGTTCGGATCCCGCCGCAACGATGTCGACCTGGTCGTCAACGCCAACGTCCTCTATATGCTGGCGCGGTTCGGCCGACTGGGCACCGAAGGAGCCGGCGACGCGCAGGCGTTGATTCGCAACGCGATCGCAGGCCGCATGGCGGGATCGGTTCGGGATGACATCGAACAGTACTATCCTAATCCGATGGTGGCCTACCATGGCATCGTTCGGGCCTTCCGCTCCGGACCGGTGCCGGGCCTGGAACCGGCGGCCCTGCAGATCGCCGACACCCTCCGGCGCCACGCCCGCTTTCGCAACGACGGCTCGGTCTTCTGGCATTTCGGTCAGCCGGCCCTCGACACCGCCCTGGGAATTCTGATCCTGCTCGACACCGGCCAGCATCTGGATCTGGTTCCGGGGGCCGTCCAATCCCTGCTGCGTTGGCAGAATCGACGCCGAGGCTATTGGCCGGAAGGATATGTGTTTGGCGGACGCAGCGGTCGGGGCCACCGGGTCAACTGGGCCTCCGCGCCGGCCAGCACTGCCTTCGCACTCGAAGCCCTGTGCCGCTTCGTCCTGGCGGCGGAGGACAGATCGGATCCGCGATGGCAGAACCTGGCGGAACTGGCCCGGCGGCCCATCCGCACCCGTTGACACCTTTCTAGGGTCCGCCGGGAGACGATTCCCGCAGCCGCCGCGCCTGGGCGACCCCATCGGCGGAGACATGGCCGCCCGCAACCAAACGGTCGGCAACCTCGCGGGCCCATGCGTCCCATTCCGCTCGTCGCCCCTCCTCCGCCTCCACCGGGGTGCGAGCCACACCGCTAAGGATCAGGACCTCCAGCGACTCGGATTCCTGTCGGCGCAGATCGGCGGCAATTGCCTCGAACGCGGCGGCCAATTCTTCCTGTACCAGCCGGCGGTCGGTCGGATCCATCCGTTCCAACACTCCGCGGCGCATCGCGGCAACGCCGGCCAGATGCACCAAGGGGTCATCCAGCACATGGCGGACCTCGACATGACACTGCATGACGATGGCGCCCAGCGGCGGAACCGCCAGCGCATCCAGCTCGCCCGTCCGAAGCGCGTCGCGAACGGCCCGGGCCTCCAACGGCACCCCCCGCACTCCAAAAGATTCAAACACGCGCAGGGAATCCGAATCTCCCGCCGGCACCCAGAAGCGCAACGACTCCAGATCGGCGGGCCGAGCAATGGGGCGCATGGAAACCAGATAGGCGAAGCCCAGATCCAGGGTGGCCAGCACCGCCCACCCGTCTCCGTCCAGATCGGCCGCCATCGCATCGGCGAATCCGGCCAGCAGCGCCGCGGACTCGGAGGCATTCCCCGCCAGCATGGGCAGCGCCAATACGCGCGCCGCGGGACTGCGCCGGAACAGGCTCTCCCCCGCCAGCAGCATGCCGGCCAGCGATTCATCGCCCGCCCCCAGGTCCATCTGTTCCACGAACCGCAGATTCAAGCGGCCATCGGTCTGGCGCGCCAGGCGGCGGGCCGCGGCTTGGAGGTCCGCCATGGCCTTGGATCCAAGCGGCCAGGGCGCGCCGAACCGCAGCGGTTCGGAGGTCTCTCCGGCGGCGGCGACGACCAGGCCCAGAGCCAACAGGAAGGCCCCCGCGCGGTTCATTCGGCCTCCGGCGGCTCGAACAGATTGAAAAGCCTCATCAAGTACGGCGTAACGAACAAATCCACCGCCAACGCGACCAGCAGCACGAACGCGACCAGGAGCCCGAATTCGCGGTTGGGACGGAATTGCGACACACCCAGGCTGGCAAACCCGGCGGCCAGCCCCACGGAGGAATAGACCAGTGCCCGGCCGGTACCCAGCAGGGCATGGCGCACGCTGCTGTTCGGCGACCGCCCGGCGACCCGTTCCCGACGGTAGCGCAGGACCAGGTGGACGGTATCATCCACCGCGATGCCAATGCCCACCGACGCGATCATCACTGTGGCGGCGTTCAGCGAGATGCCGATGGCTCCCATCAGGCCAAACCCCGCCACGACCGGCAGGATGTTCGGCACCATGGCGCAAATGCCCGCCTTGGGCGACCGCAGCAGAACCGAGAACAACACCGTGATCATCAAAAACGTCAGCCCGAACGAGCGGAACAGGCTTCGCGTGAGCGCATGGATCTTGACCGCGAACAGATGGGTCACGCCGGTCAGGCTGACCCGGATGTCCGGCGCCAGCTCATGCCCCCCGAGCGCTTCGATCTGGCGGGCAAGGCGCAGATGCTCGGCGGTACCCTCGCATCCCAGCCGCACGGAAAGGCGGGCGACGGCGCCATCCGGCGTCACGAACGCATCGGCCAGGTGCCGGCGCCCTGCGGATGCCAGCAGCAGGCGGGTTTCCGCGATCTGGCCGGGGGTCTCCGGCAGCCGGCCGGGGGCGCCGGGGTGCCGGGCCCGGTGCAATTCGCCGTAAAAGTCGTTCACCGTGGCCACCTTGTCCACCCCCTCCAATCCGGCCATCCGCTCCGCCATGAGCTCGATCTGGTGCAGACCATCGGGCTGGAGAAAGGTTCCCGGCTGCGCGTCCAGGACAACCTCCAGCATTTGGAAACCGGCCATCGTTTCCTGCAGGGTGCGCAGGCTGCGCTTGGACGGCATCGATTCCGGCAGATACTGGGTCATGTCCATGTCGGCGGTGATGCGGCTGATTCCGATCGCCGCCAGCGCCGCCAGCAAGGCCAGCGCCGCCGGCGTCTTCCACCGGTCGCGGTTGACGAATGCCGCGATGCGCCCCAATCCGGCCCGGAGCCAGTACAATTCCCGATGCCGCAGGGCGGCCGGCGACGGGCGGGGAAGGCCCGACAGCAGCAACGGCATCAGCACCATCCCCAACCCATAGGCCATCAGAATGCCCACCGCGGTCGCCCACCCCAGTTCGCGCAAGCTGCGCATCTCCGCGAACACCAGGGTGCCGAATCCAATTGCCGTGGTGAGCGCCGCCATGCCCAGCGCGGGTCCCATGCGCCGCACACTGCCGACCAGAACCTCCCGCACGTCCCCGGTCCGGGCGCAGGCGAGATGATAGTCGTTCAGGAAATGAATCGCGTAGGATAGTCCATTGACGGCCACCAGCGTGGGCAGCATTGCGGTGGCGGCGTTCAGGCTGCCCTCCGCCAGGTTGAACAGGCCCAGCGTCCACACCACCGGAACCGCCACGGTGAGCGTCGGAAGCCAGATCCCCCGCCAGGTGCGGAACGCGCGCCAAAGGCAGATCAGCACCACCAGCGGCATCAGGAAGGAAAAGCGCAGCAGATCGTGATTGATCGCGCGGAGCATGTCGTGCGCCAGCGGCGAAAATCCCGTGAACGTCACCACCGTCCCGGGCCGCCGGTGCTTCGCGAGGATCTCCTCCACGGCTGCGACGGCTTCCAACCGGTGGCCGATGTCGTCATTCATGGCCGGAAGCAGGACATTGATGGCGGCGGTGCGCCCGTCGGCCGACACCAGGGTGCCGATCCACGGCTCGTGTCCCAGCGCCTCGCGGGCCAGGTCCTTGGCGACATCGGGAGTCGGTGGAAGGTCCGGCAGGAACGGCTCCATGCGCGCAGCCTCCCCGGTGCCGCGCACGATGGGAACCGTGGCCAGCGACACCACGTCGGTCGCCAGCGGAATGTCGCGCAGAGCCTCCGACACGTCCGCCAAATGCGCCAGCACGGCCGGGTCAAAGACGGTGTCGGCCTGCACCAGGACAATCAGGTGATCGTGGCCGCCGAAGCGCTCGCGGAATCGCTGGAATTCGGCATAGTGCGGATCGCGGGCGGAGAGTTCGGCCTGTTCGCTCCACTCCGGCCGCAGCCGGGCGGCCTGCGCGGCGAAGAACAACGTCAGCCCGCCCAAGCCCACCCATATCGGGATGCGCGCGGAGTGGAGCATCCGCACCCAGCGAAGCGCAACCACCAAATGGCGACTGGCCTGGGATCCGGACGGACTGGGCACGCGGGGAGGCATGGCCCGGACACCCCGCTCAGGCGAGCCCCCGGCTCGTCGCCTTCAGCATGGCGCTCAAGATCTCGGCATAGGCGGGATCCAGCGGGCGGCGGGCGGCGATTCCGGCCAGGATCTCCTGCGCCTCGGCGTCCAGCCGGCGGATATGGGCGAGACCCATGTCCTCCGCGCCGGTTTCGCGCAGGCGTTCCAGCAGCCACGCCACATCTTCATCCGTCCGTTCCGGCAACCGGCAGCGACGGTCGAATTCGGCGCGCTCGGCATCCGGCAGGTGGCGGCGCGCATGCAGCAAATAGAGGGTCCGCTTGGCCTCGCGCAAATCCTGTCCGCGCGGCTTGCCATCCGTATCCGGCAGGAACAAATCCGCATGGTCGTCCACCATCTGGAACAGCATGCCCAGGCGCTCCCCGAACTCCCGGAAGGCGGACGCAACGGATTCGTCGCCCCCCGTCCCCAGGTAGGCTCCGGCCTCGGCCGCATACGCAAAAACGAACGCGGTCTTGCTCCGGAGCATCCGCCAGGATTCCTCTTCGGTCAGGTCCAGCCGCTCGTCGCGAACCCAGCGCGTGTCGGCCATTTGCCCCAGCGCGGTCGTGACCAGGGTCGTGGTGAATCGCCGGGCGATCCACAGGCGCGACGCATCATCCAGATCCCCTTTCTCCAGCAGGATGCGATGGACATGCCAAGACAACAGGGAGCACGCGCTCAGGGCCGTGCTGACGCCGTGGGTGACGTGGAAAGCCGGCTCGCCCCGGCGCACTTGCGCATTGTCCTGGATATCGTCGTAGATCAGCGAAGCGCCGTGGAACAACTCCAGCGCCGCGGCGACCGCGCAGAGGCCCGGGCCAAAACGCCCTCCGCAGGCCGCATGAACCGCCAGCATCAGGCGCGGACGGACCTTCTTGCCCTGGAAGGCCAGCGACGTCAAGCCGAGGTCTTCCGCATCCAACGCCCAGCTCGCCTCGCGGGCGTGCCAATCCATCAGCCATCCGGCCAGGGCGCGCTGGACCTCGCCCATCCACTGCGAAAGCGGCTCCGGTGACTCCGGCGCACAGGTTGGGGAGGCCTCCGGCACCGATGAATGTCTCTCGGCGGCGGACGCGGGAGGAATAGGCATGGCTAGAACGTGATGCGCCAGCCCACGGCGACACCGGCCAGTTCCTCCCCGCCGGCGGGGCCCGACCCGGAACCAATGGGCTTGGTGACCGCCTGCAAAACGATGGGCGATTCCTCGGCCAGCCGCGCGGCGCGCATCAAGGCATCCTCGTGTTCGGCCTCTGAAAAGCGTTCAATGTCGGACCGCAAAGAGACCAGTCCATAGACCACCACGATGCTGAACATCAGGCCGATGGTGATTCCCGCGCCGATGGAACTGCTGCCGGACTCGGCCCGGGCCATGCCCGCTGGCAGCGTACACAACGCCAGGGCGACCACCAGAATGAGAGCTGTCAGGGTTCCGCTGCTGCGTATCATGCCGGCCTCCGTTTCAACCGCTAAAAGACCCCGAAGAAGATGCTGGTGAACGTGGTGATGGGCGACGTTTCGCGCAGATCATCCACCGCCGCCCGGCCTTCCCGCACCAGGGCCTTGAATTCCAGATAGAGTTCCTCATCGCTGACCAGCCGCCCGATGGTCCCTTCGCCCGACGCGATGGCGGCGGCGATACGGCGGATGGAGGCCAGCGTTTCGGCAAGATCCTCGCCGATCGGATCGTCGCTCGCCAGCAGGCGGCCCAGCGCGCCCTCGCCCTGCGCCACGCCATCGGTGACCTGGCGCAGGTTCGCCGCGACGGCCTCCAGATCCGCATAGACCGATTCATCGTTGAGCAACCGTCCCAGCGTGCCCTCCCCGCGCGACAGCCCGGCACTGATGCGGCGGATGTTGGCAAGGATCTCGCCCAAGTCGCCTTGCATCGCATCATCCGCGATCAGGCTTCCCAGCAACCCCTCGCCCTCGCCCAGGCGGGTCGCCACCTTGCGAATCTGCGCCATCGTCGCCGCCAAATCTTCGAGCACGCCGTCGTTGAGCGCCTCGCGAATGTCCGTCACGGTCTGCGTGGCGGCATCGATCAGGTCCGTCGATGGCACGCCCCGCAGCATAGCCGTCGGCGGGAGCAGCGCGGCCGAGTGCGTCCCCTCGTCGATGTTGACATAGCGCCCGCCCAGCACGGAAGTGGACATGACCTCGATGCGGTAGTCCTCGCGCAAAGACAACGGCGTATCCAGCAGGGCATGCACGTGCACGCCATCCGGTTGCAGGGTGATTTGCTTCACCTTGCCGATGGTAACGCCCCGGGCGCTGACGACATCGCCCACCCGCAGCCCCATCACGTCTTCAAAGGTAATGTCCACCGGTTGCGAGGACCGGAATAGCGCATCGCGGCTCAGCACGACCGTCAGCATGAACAGCGCGACCAGCACGCTGAAACTGAACAAGCCCACCATGCTCTCGACGAAGATTTGTTTGCGGAATTTCATTGTTTAAACGCTTTCCGGACATCGGCCATGCTGTCGATGCCTTGGGCTTGCAGGAAGTCTCGCACGACCGGATGATCGGATGCAATGAAATCCTCCGGCGCCGAGCAATGCACCATGTGGCCGTCGTGCAGCATGGCCACCCGCGTGCCGATGTGCAGCGCGCTGTAGAGATCGTGGGTCACCACCACGCTGGTCACGCCCAGGCGCCGCCGCAGGTCGTCGATCAGCAAATCGATCTGCCGCGAAATCACCGGGTCCAGCCCGCTGGTCGGTTCGTCGTACAGGATGATTTCCGGATCGGTCACGATGGCCCGCGCCAACCCGACGCGCTTGCGCATGCCCCCGGACAGATCGGCGGGCATCTTGTCGCCGACCCCCTCCAACCCCACCAGCGCCAGGCGTTCGGCCACCCGCGTGCGAATCTCGTCGTCCGGCATCCGCGTCTTCTGGCGCAGCGGCAGGCACACGTTGTCCTCCACGCTCAACCACTGCAGCAGCGCCGCACTCTGAAACAGCACCCCGAAATGCGCCAGGATGCGCTCCAACTCCCGCCCGCTGGCTTCGTTGACGCAATCCTCCTCCACCCACACCCGGCCCGATTCCGGCGTCAGCAGCCGGATCATGTGCCGCAGGCTCACGCTCTTGCCCGCCCCCGACTGACCCACGATCACAAAGGTTTCACCCTTTTCGATTTCAAAGGTCACGCCGTCCAGCACCACCTTGGCCCCGAACCGCTTGGTGACGTTCTCGAAGCGGATCATTGGTAGAACATCCTCGTCACGAAATAGCCCACCACCAGGATCAGCAGAAAGCTGATGATGACGGTACGGCGCGTGGCGCGCCCGACGCCCACCGCCCCCTCCGTGGCCGTAACGCCCTGATAGGTTGCCACCGTCACGATGATCAGCCCGAACAGGAACGCCTTGAACAGCCCGACATACAGATCCTTGTTTTCCGCGTAGCGAAAGGCGTTGTCGAAATAGGCCTCGAGGGTGATGCCCAACTGGGTCGCGCCGACCATCGCCCCGCCCAGAATGCCCAGCAGATTGGTATAGACCGTCAGGAGCGGCATCATGAAGGCCAGCGCGACCAGCCGCGGCATCATCAGGTAGCGCAGCGGCGAAATGCCCATCACATCCAGCGCCGCGATTTCCTCGGAGACCGCCATCGTGCCCATCTGCGCGGCGATGGCCGAACCGACGCTGGCGGCGATCACCAGCCCGGTCATGAACGGCCCCATCTCCCGCAGCATCGAAATGGTCACCAGCATGCCAATGCTGCTTTCCTGCCCCCAGCGGCGCAGCGCCAGCCCCGTCTGCAAGGCCAGGATCATGCCCGTGAACAACGCCACCACCGTCACCACGCCGAGACTTTTGATGCCGACCAGATAGAGCTGGCGCATGACGTCATCGCGATTGCGGCGCGAGAACAGGAAGGGCACTTGCGCCGCCGCTCCCAGCAGCATCATCAGCCCGCGCCCCGTGCCCTGGCAGGTCTGGATGACCGCGCGGCCCATCGCGGCGAAGGGCTGCGGCGGCGGATCGAAGATTTGCGGCTCGCGGGTAATCATGGTTTCGGCTCCGGCGCTTCGCGGGGCGCGGCCAGCCGCAGCCGGCCCGCCCACAAAAAGCGCACCCGACGAGTTGTAGCGGTTCGGTCGTAGGCAATCAACCCTTTCAGCACCGACCAGCGCCGGTCGGAATCGTCCGCGGCGCGCTCGTGCCGCCACAGCGGGAACAGCGAGAACGCCCGCCCCTCGCCCCCGCGCCGCGTGGCCCGGTACAGGCCCCAAAGCACTTCGAAATCGCTGTCGTCGCCGCGCACGCGGAAATCCACCCAGGTCCACAGCGGCGCCCAGGTGCGCTCCACCGCCGGCGGATGGGGGCCCGGCCAGAGATCCGGCGCCCGCAGGCGGTAGGCCCCCGCGTCCAAATCGTACTGGCGCGAAACCAGCGGCCAGAGCTTCGTGCGGTTGGCGCGGACCTCGCGGGGCGGCGCCGGCGCGTCCTCGGCGCTCGCCCCGGCGGGCGCCGCCGGGGCCGCGCGCGAATAGCTCACGTTGTTGTACAACGGCGCCACCGTCCAGCGCACCGAATGCCCGCGCCCCTGCTCGTTCTCCTCCCGGCTGATCAGCGGCCACAGCCAGTACGTCCGCTTCAACTCGGCATCCACCCGGCGGCCGTAAAGCGGCCAGATCGACAGCCGTTCGCGGACGCCCGTCTCGCGCTGGAAAAACGGCCACGGAAAATACGTCCGCGTGAGCTGGTCACCCCGCACATGCTGGAAAAACGGCGGCAGGACCATCCAGCCGCGCTGGCTGTTCAGCCGGACCCGGCCATAGAGGGGGAACAACACCCAGGCCGTCCCGGCGGCCTTCGGGTGCTCGTAGCGCGCGTGACTCCACACCGGCCACAGCACCGTATGCTTCTCAAACTGCCCCTCGCGCCGGGAGTGGCCATAGAGCGGAAACACGCGAAACTTCTCCAGCCGCCCGTCCGGCGTCGTCGTGCGCGAATAGATCGGCCAGAACACATCCGTCGTGACCACATCATTGACGCCGCTGCGCGCCCAGACCGGCCACAGCACGAACCGGATCTGGTCCTTCCAGAGCAGATTGCGGATGTGGCCGCCGACCGGAAACAGCGCGGCATAGCCCACGCCCGATTCATCGCGCCCGTGGAACCACACCGGCAGCAGCCAAAAGCGGTACTTCGATTCCGGGTCCCCGCGGTCCTGGTTCAGGAAAAACGCGCTCACGACCCGCCACGACTCCTGCTCGCCGAACGTCTTGCCCGCCGCCACCGGCCATAGGGCGTCCCACGCCGTGCGCGCCGTCGCCGGATCCGTCACGCGCACATAGATCGGCCGCGGCACCGCGCGCAGCGTCGGGCCATCCGGACTGTCCGACCGTTCCCAGAACGGCCCCGCCGCGCGCTCCCGCTCCGCGCCCTCCGCATCCGCCATCCGCGAATGAAACAACCCCCGGTCCACTCCGAAAAACCACGGCGAAACCTGCGCCGGCTCCCCCCCCCACGCCGTCGCCGCCACCAGCCCCGCCACCCCCGTTTTCCACGCCGAGGAATAAAAGTTTCCACGCTGTGGAAAAATCCGCCCCCGGTTTTCCACGCTGTGGAAAAGTCCAGCCCGTTTTTTCCACGCTGTGGAAAAAAAGTTTCCACGCCGTGGAAAAATTTCGCCCGTTTTTTCCACGCCGTGGAAAAGTCCGTCCCCGGTTTTCCACGCCGTGGAAAACCGGCTTCCCCGTCGCCACAGGGCCGCTCCCGCGCCGACGGCCCTCACGCCAGCCACCGCCCTTTTCCTTCCGGCCCGGCCAACTCCCCGTTGCGCATCAACCACCCCCGGCCAGGCCCGTCACCGTTGCGCGGTGGATCTTCGATTTCAACATCATCCGTTGCATCCGTCATCCTTTCTGATCCGGGCCCTACCTTACCCCGGTTCCGCCCGCCAATTCAAGGCATCACGTCCCCGCCACCGCCGGATGCAGATAGATCGGCTGACGTTCCTCGCCGGCCGCCCCCGCGCAAAACAGCCGCCCGACCCATTCCGCGCGGGGCGCCGAGGGTTCGGCATCCCAGCGGATCCCCGGCCAGTGCACCCCGCGCTCTCCGGGCGGCAATAGCCGCCAATCGCCAATGCGCTCCACGCGGAGATCCCCCGAGCGCTCAAACAGCCCGGCCCAGAGCGTGTCGCGCCGGGCCTGCCCCCACACCACCACCCGGTCGCCCGCCACTCCCCCCGCCAGTATTTCCGCGGCCCGCGCCGCCGCGCTGCTGATGGTCCATACCGTCCGGCCCCTCGGCAGCGCCCAGCCCTGGGCCGCCGTCAGGCTCACCCGCAACCCCGTGTACGCCCCCGGCCCGCGGCCCGCCGCAAAGACGTCGATGTCGCCAAACCCCAGGCCCGCCCTCCGCAGCACCTCCTCCGCCGCCGCAAACAACTCCTGGCTGCGCCGCGCCTGCACCGCCACGCCGAACGCCGCCACGACCTCCCCCCCGGCCAGCACCGCCAGGCTGGCCGCATCCGTCGAAGCATCCAATGCCATCACCTTCATGCCGCCCAAGGGTGAAGCCCCCGCCGGCATCTGTCAATGCCGCCGCGCATTCGCCCGCCCCAAACCCCACGGCTGCGTCAAGAAAGCGTAAGCGACGGGAAGCGGCGCAAGAAGAGCGGGGCCATCGGCGGGGGCGAGTGGGCGGCGGGCCGTTGCATGGGTCTGGAGCAGCGATTTTCCCGCTGGGAGCG